>Ga0208544_10000357_pt1 | contig 36894 bp, 42 predicted proteins | sample DEB08_DNA_9_FD_184526 | JGI IMG/M metagenome (GOLD analysis project Ga0208544, IMG submission 184526) | Aqueous microbial communities from the Delaware River and Bay under freshwater to marine salinity gradient to study organic matter... | ecosystem: Environmental > Aquatic > Marine > Coastal ... | reverse complement strand
TATAGCCCGATCAGAAAGCCAATATCAGCAAGCCCGACACCGAAGTCTTCAACCAAAAGCGGAGAAAGCGCCGCGACAGACTGAAACTGAAACGCCATTGTAAGACGCGCAAGAAACAGAACAGCAAGGATAACCCAACGATTTGATGTCATTCACAATCTTGTCGAACCTTCTTGTGAATTGCGCAACAAAATTCAGTCTTTTGCACCCACCCGCAACAATGTCCGGATATCACGGCCCACAATCGCAGATTCATGTTCTAGAATACGGTCGATATCCCAGTCCCACCATGCAATTTCATTCAGTCTTGCAATCGTGGCTGCATCGAATCGCATACGCTGGACGGTTGCGCGATTGCCTGCGACGATTGAATAATCTGGAACCTTTCCCGCAACGACCGCCCCTGCCCCGACAATGACGCCGTTTCCGATAACTGCCCCGGCAAGAATGCGCGCACCTGCGCCAATCCACACGTCATGGCCAATGCTGATATCCCGCCCTGAACGTAAGGTTTTGGGGTAGTCCATGAATCGCTCTGGATCATGTATCGCAAAAGGGAATGTGGAAAAGCCTTCGCGGGCATGATTTGCACCATCAGTGATGAACCGAGTGCCGTGGGCAAACTGACCAAATTTCCCGATCAAAATGCGATCAGTGGCACCGGGGAACATATAGGGCGCAAGTCGCGCGGCCCACTCTTCGGAATTGTCCGGCGGATCGAAATCGCTGGCATATGTATAGTCACCAATGGACCAATTGGGATGCTTGATTGCAGCGCTCAAGAACACGTTGCCTTTGTGAACGGAGCCGTCAGGAAAAGTCACAGGATAAAGTGTGTCTGGTTTTGGAAAAGGCATCATGTTTCCTTGGTTTTATGCGCTCGGAACAGAGGTTTAAAAGCTGGGAACCTAAGGCATACACTTCCAAAGCAAAAGGCCGCCCCATTTCTGAGGCGGCCTTTTGTTATTCATAACACCTGAGTGGGTTCTCGGTGATTGCTACGCAATCGCCTGCCACCCACCCGTGGTTTCAAGTCGTCGATTACTCGACGATCTTGGAAACCACGCCAGCGCCGACTGTGCGGCCGCCTTCGCGGATCGCAAAGCGCAGGCCGTCTTCCATCGCGATTGGTGCGATCAGCTCGACGTTGAACTTCAGGTTGTCGCCCGGCATCACCATCTCGGTGCCCTCGGGCAGCACTACTGTGCCTGTGACGTCTGTTGTACGGAAGTAGAACTGTGGACGGTAGTTCGCGAAGAATGGTGTGTGACGACCACCCTCTTCTTTGGTCAGAATATAGGCCTCTGCCTCGAACTTCGTGTGCGGGTTAACCGAACCTGGCTTACAAAGAACCTGGCCACGCTCAACACCTTCACGGTCGATACCGCGCAGAAGTACACCAACGTTGTCGCCAGCCTGACCGGAGTCCAGAAGCTTGCGGAACATTTCAACGCCTGTGCAGGTCGTCTTCTTGGTGTCTTTGATGCCAACGATGGACAATTCGTCGCCCACGTTCACAACGCCACGCTCGATACGGCCAGTCACAACAGTACCACGGCCAGAGATCGAGAACACGTCCTCGATTGGCATCAGGAACGGCAGATCAACAGCACGTGCCGGTGTCGGGATGTACTCGTCTACAGCGGCCATCAGCTTTTTGATCGACTCTTCGCCGATCTCTGGCTGCGTGCCGTTCATTGCGTGCAGGGCAGAACCCGGGATCACAGGAATGTCGTCGCCAGGGTAATCGTACTTGGACAGAAGCTCGCGGATTTCCATCTCGACCAGCTCAAGCAGCTCGTCGTCGTCAACCTGGTCAACTTTGTTCATGTAAACGACCATGTACGGGATACCAACCTGACGGCCAAGCAGGATGTGCTCGCGGGTCTGTGGCATTGGGCCGTCTGCTGCGTTCACAACCAGGATCGCGCCGTCCATTTGCGCCGCACCGGTGATCATGTTCTTGACGTAGTCAGCGTGACCCGGGCAGTCAACGTGCGCGTAGTGACGGTTCTCGGTCTCGTACTCGACGTGCGCAGTCGAGATCGTGATACCGCGTGCTTTTTCTTCCGGCGCGCCGTCAATCTGGTCATACGCCTGGAAATCACCAAAGTACTTTGTGATCGCAGCTGTCAGGGTCGTCTTGCCGTGGTCAACGTGGCCGATTGTGCCAATGTTTACGTGAGGCTTATTACGTTCAAACTTTGCCTTTGCCATTTTGCAGGGCCCTTAATTTTGTGGGGCCAAAACTGGCCCGGTCCAACATCGCGGGCGATGTATTGGGAAACGGGGGGGAAATCAAGCCTCCACTTGCTCTAAGATCGGTCCGCCCGGTCTTTTTTGCGCAGCGCTGGCGATTTTGTCGATCTGTGGTTCCGTGATATTCTACCCGACAAGAACATGCACATCGAATACATCCAATCATGGGGGAATATGATGAAACTCGGTTCATTTTCAGTCAGTCTGAACGTCAAGAATATCGACGCATCGCAAGCGTTTTATGAAAAGCTGGGGTTCACGCCCTTTGCTGGTGATCCGGCCCAAGGTTGGTTAATTCTACGCAACGATGACACGTTCATCGGACTGTTTGTCGGGATGATCGCAGCGAATACGCTGACCTTCAATCCAGGTTGGGATCAGAACGCACAAAACCTTGATGAGTTCGAAGATGTGCGTGACATCCAAAAGCGGCTCAAAGCGGACGGGATCGCATTCGTCACCGAGGCCGATGAAACCACCTCTGGCCCCGCCAGCTTTGTCGTGATGGACCCCGATGGAAATCCGATATTGGTGGATCAGCATCGCTAGGTTGTTGATAGGCGGGCGGCAATCGACAATACGTTCCGCCTGTTCCATAAACGTGCAAAGAAGCGGTGAGATAGATGTTAGGAGACCTCCATTGGCGAAAAGATTACTAGGCACAGCATTTGCCGTACTGAATTTGCTGGCAGCACCGGTTGCCGCAGAAACAGAGTTAGCCTTTTATTTGGGCGGGCAATCGCTCCCGCATAGCGTGGTGACAGGAAGCGATCCGGGACACGATACTGATCTGGATTTTACCGCTGCGTGGGAAGGTCGTTCGTTTGAAGCCCCGATCTACTACGGCTTGCGCGCAACCCAATGGCGGAGTGATACCTTCGGATGGGGTGCTGAATTCACACATTCAAAAGCATACTCCGATGACGACACGCGCGCGGACCATGGTTTTGACCGATTAGAACTGACGGATGGCGTGAATATCTTTACGATCAACGCCTATCGCCGCTGGCCCAACCAGATAGGTTCACTGACCCCCTATGTGGGCGGCGGATTGGGCTTTGCAGTTCCGCACGTTGAAGTTGAATCCACTGGTGGTAGCACCATCGGCTATCAAGTGACGGGTGCTGCGGTGCGCTGGACCGCTGGAGCGACATATAACATCAACGAAACATGGGGTGTTTTTGGCGAGTATCAGGGTACTTTTTCGCAGCATGACATTGAACTGGACAACGGTGGTTCGCTTGAAACCTCGCTTGTAACCAATGCTTTGAATATCGGTGTCAGCTTTACGTTCTAAGATACGTCAGACAGAAAAAGGGGCGTTTGCAAATTCCTGCAAACGCCCCTTTTTGTATTCTCAATATCAGTCAGCTACGTCTCAATTGCCTAACTGAATTTGTTGTTCTTGGGAAAACCGTAGGGCGGGCGTTTGCCCACGCCTGCGCGGGCTGCTTTCCAGTCCGACATGTCAGTTTCTGTCCGCGTCTTACCACCACCCATTTGCCAAGACAGTCCCGCGTCCCACTCAAACGTCGTCAAGTCAGCTAATCCACCATCCAGTTCCAACGTTCCCTGACGGCCAGCGGCTTTCTTGTATTTCTGGATGCGCACACCTTTGCCTCGACCCATTTCGGGCAATTCGCTGACATCGAACACCAGCATTTTCGCGTTCTCGGAAACAACTGCAACATGGTCCCCCGCAATCCGGTGGCAGACCTTGGCGATGGTGTCTTTGACATTCAACACCTGCTTACCAGAGCGCGTCTGTGCCAGAACATCCTCTTCAGCGACCACAAAACCATTGCCTTCGGCGGATGCCACCAGCAACTTTTGACCAGGTTTGTGGATCATCATATCGACGATTTCGACCTCGTTGGGCAGATCAATCATCAAGCGCAATGGTTCACCCATGCCGCGCCCGCCGGGCAGATTGACTGCACCTATTGTATAAAAACGGCCATTGGCGCCAAAGACCAACAGCTTGTCGGTGGTTTCAGCGTGGAAGATGAAACGTGGTGCATCGCCGTCTTTGAATTTCAATTCGCGGGTCAGATCGATATGCCCTGTCATCGCGCGAACCCAACCCATTTCAGAGCAAACAACCGTGATAGGCTCGCGTTCGATCATCGCCTCAAGCGGAACTTCGACGATCTCGGCAGCTTCGGCAAACTGCGTGCGGCGTGCGCCGCCGATGCTGTCACGGCCAAAGGCTTTGCGGGTTTCGCGCAACTGTTCGGCGATCTTGGCCCATTGCAGGTCGTCGCTTTCCAGCAAATCCTCGATCCCAGCACGTTCAGCCATCAACGCGTCACGTTCAGCAACCAGCTCCAGTTCCTCTAAACGGCGCAAACTGCGCAGGCGCATGTTCAGGATCGCTTCGGCTTGTATTTCGGACAGGGAAACTTCTGGATCAGCACCAACCACGATAGGCGAAATATAGTCCACCTCGGAGGTGGCGCGGACGTGATCCTTGGACCAGTCCTCAATCATCAACGCCTTCTTGGGATCATCGTCATAGCGGATTATGTCGATCACACGGTCCAGATGCAGGAAGGCGATGATAAAGCCCTCAAGCACCTCAAGGCGGTGATCGATTTTTTCCAGACGGTATTTACTGCGGCGCACCAAAACATCGCGGCGGTGATCAAGAAAGGCGCGCAGGACCTCTTTGAGGGAACAGACCTTAGGTGTCAGCCCATCAATCAACACGTTCATGTTGAGGCTAAAGCGCGTCTCAAGGTCGGAATTACGGAACAACATTCCCATTAGAACTTCGGGATCAACGGTCTTGGCGCGAGGCTCTAGCACAACGCGAATGTCTTCGGCGCTTTCGTCGCGTACATCGGCAAGCAGCGGAACTTTTTTGAGCTGGATAACTTCGGCAAGCTTTTCGATCAGCTTGGATTTCTGGACCTGATAGGGGATTTCAGTGACGACAATCTGCCATTGGCCGCGACCTAGATCCTCGATCTCCCATTTGGCGCGCAGACGAAAGGCGCCACGACCTGTGCGGTAGGCTTCGGCGATATTCTCGGCCGGTTCAACGATTGTGCCGCCGGTCGGAAAATCTGGACCGGGAATGTAATTCAGCAAAGTATCGTCACGCGCGTCTGGCGTCTTGATCAAGTGCAAACAGGCGTCGATCAATTCGTGCAGGTTATGAGGCGGGATATTGGTGGCCATGCCAACCGCGATTCCGGTCGAGCCATTGGCCAAAAGGTTAGGGAACGTCGCGGGCAAGACCGCCGGTTCGGTCAGGCGGCCATCATAGTTGTCGCGGAAATCGACCGAATCCTCGGACAATCCTTCAAGCAGGGCTTCGGCAGCGGCGGTCATGCGTGCTTCGGTATAGCGGGACGCAGCAGGGTTATCGCCGTCGATGTTGCCAAAGTTTCCTTGGCCATCAACCAGCGGATAGCGAACGTTGAAATCCTGCGCCAACCGCGCCATCGCGTCGTAGATCGCGGCGTCACCATGCGGGTGGAAATCACCCATCGTGTCGCCGCTGATCTTGGCGGATTTCAAGAATCCACCCGTCGGCGACAGGCGCAAACGCGACATCGCGTATAGAATGCGCCGATGTACGGGCTTGAGACCATCACGTGCATCCGGCAGCGCGCGGTGCATGATCGTAGACAGCGCATAGGTCAGATAGCGTTCACCGATCGCGCGGCGCAGTGATTCAGTTACGTCGTTGGGGCCAAGGCCGGTGTCTATATCATCAGTCATAAACATTGGTGTAGCGGTCCAAGATTCTGGCGTAAAGCCGCGAATATTCCCCGTTCATCATTTCCCAAGCAAGCGTAGGTGAAACTTGAAATCATGATTTTCTGTGGATCATGACCAATGCGTTCTGGGCACCAAGACTGCACGGACAGGGTTACGAGTAAGAATTGTTGAAGCGACTGGAGTACACATGCATTATCATTTGACCGGGACATCACTTGTTCTTTTTGCACTGCTTTTTCAGCTATCGGGCGGCCAAGAATTCACGCCCTCTTTGAAAGTGTCTTCGGTGCAACCAGCGACTGCTACAGAGTTGGGTTCAGACTACGGGCAATACTACGTGCCCTTTCATCAACCACGCATCATCCCCGCACCTTCGAACGTTCAGCCCGCGCGCGTTGCGGAAGTAACGCAGTCGAACATCCTCCAAGCATCCTTCACAACAAAAACCCCGGCAGGGCCAGTGGGGCCCAAAAGCACCGAAGACATTCGCGCGGTCACTGGCAACCGGGTCAATGTCCGCACCGGGCCAAGCACGGCGTTCGAGATTGTCGATACCCTGACTCTGGGAACAGAGGTTGCCTTGTTGCAAACAACAGATGATGACTGGGCACGTATTCGCCTACTTGCGACCGGAAATACCGTTTGGGTCGCTTCTTGGTTGCTAAGCGACTGACGGGACTTGCCAGCACGACCGCACGGTGCATAACGAGCGGCATGACAAAAAAATCCATCCTCATAACCGGATCATCATCCGGCATCGGCTATGACGCAGCGCACGGACTGCGTGCAGCAGGTTGGAGGGTTTTTGCGAGCTGCCGCAAAGCCAATGACTGCGCACGTTTGCAGGCTGAAGGCTTTGAAAGTCCGCTGATTGACTACACCGACGCCGATACAATCGTAAACGGATTGGCCGAGGTTCTTGAAGCAACAGGCGGAACACTAGACGCGCTTTATAATAATGGCGCCTATGCAATCCCAGGTGCGATAGAAGACTTACCAACGGCCGCGCTGCGTGAAATCTTTGAAACCAACGTCTTTGGCTGGCACGAACTGACGCGCTTGACGATCCCGGTCATGCGCGCGCAAGGGCATGGCCGGATCGTGAATTGCTCGTCGGTCCTAGGCTTTGTCGGGTATCGATGGCGCGGGGCCTACGCGGCCACAAAATATGCGCTCGAGGGATTAACCGACATCCTGCGGCTTGAAATGGCGGATACAGAAATCAAGGTGATCTTGATAGAACCGGGTCCGATCACGTCGCAGTTTCGCAACAACGCAGTCCCCCATTTTGAAAAATGGGTCGACTGGGAACACTCTGCAAGGCGCGACGGATACAAAGAAGAGCTAGACCGGCTTTACAAAGAAACAGAGCCTTCAAAATATGAGATGCCGCCCAGTGCCGTGACCAAGAAGCTGCTGCACGCAATAACGTCGCCAAACCCCAAGCCGCGCTACTTTGTGACAATGCCAACCTATCTGATGGGCATTTTAAAGCGCATACTATCAACGCGCATGCTGGATGCAGTGATTTCGCGCGGCTAAGGGTTTCTTTCATCCAAGGGACTGCTACATCATCCCTGACACGATCAAAGGACGCATATCATGGCAAACGATCCACTTTTTTGGCTTATGGCCGTCGCTGTACTGGCCGTTCTGGGCATTCTGATGCTGGGCATCGGTTCTTTCGGGAAGGGCGGCGAATGGAATCGCAAGAACGCTAACAAGATCATGCGCTGGCGGATCGGTGCGCAGTTCGTCGCCGTCGCTTTGATCCTCCTCTTTGTTTACCTGCGCGGCGAAGGAAGCTGAACTGATGGTCGTACTGAATAAGATCTACACAAAAACCGGTGATTCCGGCGAAACCGCACTTGGCAACGGCAGCCGCGTGGCAAAACATTCGATGCGCGTGACATCTTATGGCACCGTGGACGAAACAAATTCGACCGTCGGCATTGCCCGCCTTCATGCTTCGGGCGAAATGGACGCGCAATTGGCAATGATCCAGAATGACCTGTTTGATCTGGGCGCAGACCTTTGCCGGCCCGACATGGAAAAAGACGACGAAGCGGGTTATCCGGTGCTGCGCATGACCGACGCACAGGTTGAACGTCTGGAAAGCCAGATCGATGCGATGACCAAAATGGTTGAACCGCTGCGCAGTTTCATTCTTCCCGGGGGATCGGCATTGGCAGCACACTTGCATATTTGCCGGACAGTTTCGCGACGGGCAGAACGTTTGACGGTAGAGCTTGCAACAATGGAATCGGTAAACCCGGCGGCAGTAAAATACCTGAACCGTCTTTCAGACTGGTGTTTTCAGGCTGCGCGTATCGCCAATAACAATGGCAAGGACGATGTTCTATGGGTGCCAGGCGCGAACCGTTAAGGTATTCACTACGCTTCGATTGCCTTGATCATATCAACGCGTGTTGCATGTCGCCCGCCTTCAAAGTCGGCGTGCAAGAAGGCGTCAACGATATCAAGCGCCAGCCCCTTGGCCACAACACGCGCCCCTAGCGACAACATGTTTGCATCATTGTGTTGCCGGATCATTCTGGCCGAAAATGTGTCAGCGCACACACCGCAACGAATCCCTTTGACCTTGTTGGCTGCCATCATAATGCCCTGACCAGTGCCGCACACGATAATGCCCAAATCACAGTCACCGCTGGCGACCCGTTTCGCCGCCGCTTCGCCATGCTGGGGGTAAGGCGTGCTTTCGGTGGTGACAGGTCCGATATCGACAACGTCCCAACCTTGGGCCGCAATGTGGCTGGCAATGGCAAGACGCAGGTCAATGGCTGCGTGGTCACTGGACAGGACGATACGTTTTTTGGCTGACATGAAAGTAGACCCTCTTAAAGCAAGTTGACGTGCTATTTGCCTGATACCACAGGGCAGATTTAGGTCCAGCAAGAACGCCTTAGCGTCAACAAGCTTACGTTTACGTCAAGAACGTGGCGTCCCTAAGCGCTGCCGCGTCGATTTTGCACTGTTTTCATGCTGCTTCGCAGGATAACAACAGTTCGAGAAGATAATTGGTCAGATTCTAAGGAGAAGAACGCAGATGAAGGTCCTCGTACCCGTCAAACGTGTGATCGACTACAACGTGAAGGTCCGTGTCAAAGCGGACGGCTCCGGTGTCGATCTTGCAAACGTCAAAATGTCGATGAACCCATTCGACGAAATTGCCGTCGAAGAGGCGATCCGCCTACGTGAAGCCGGCAAAGTCGAAGAAGTCATCGCCGTATCCGTCGGCGTCAAGCAAAGCCAAGAAACATTACGCACAGCGCTGGCAATGGGCGCAGACCGCGCCATTCTGGTGGTCGCGACTGATGACGTACATACCGACATCGAACCGTTGGCCGTTGCCAAGATCATCGCGGCAATCGTCAAAGAAGAAGAGCCGGGTTTGGTTCTTTGCGGCAAGCAAGCCATCGACAATGACATGAACGCGACGGGTCAGATGATTTCTGCCTTGCTGGGTTGGTCACAGGCAACCTTCGCGTCCGAAGTTGACGTCGACGGCGACAATGCGACCGTCACACGCGAAGTTGACGGCGGATTGCAGACCATCAAAGTCAAGATGCCGACAATTATTACAGTTGACCTGCGCTTGAACGAACCACGCTATGCGTCGCTGCCAAACATCATGAAGGCCAAGAAAAAGCCTTTGGATGAAAAGACACCTGCCAATTATGGCGTTGATGTCACGCCGCGTCTGGCCGTCGTTAGCACGACAGAGCCAGAAACACGCAAAGCTGGTATCATCGTTGGTTCGGTTGATGAACTTGTCGAGAAACTCAAAGAAGCGGGGGCTGTATAATGGCTGTACTTCTGATTGGCGAAGTGACCGATGGCGCATTGTCCGTTGATGCGACCGCAAAGGCCGTTATGGCGGTTAAATCACTAGGTGATGTCACTGTCCTGTGTGCTGGTGCAACGGCAAAAGCTGCGGCTGACGAAGCAGCAAAGATTGACGGCGTGTCAAAGGTGCTTTGCGCCGAAGACGCGGCCCTTGGTCACCGCTTGGCTGAACCAACGGCGGACCTGATCGTGTCGCTTGCTGGTGATTACACCCATATCGCTGCACCCGGCACGACAGACGCCAAAAACGTGATGCCACGTGTGGCGGCATTGTTGGATGCGATGGTGATCTCCGAAGTGACTGCCGTGATCGACGCCGATACATTCGAGCGTCCGATCTATGCAGGCAACGCGATCCAGACAGTAAAATCATCTGATGCGAAGAAGGTGATGACAATCCGCACAGCCGGTTTTGATGCCGCTGCAATGGGTGGATCTGCAGCAGTTGAAAACATCGGTTCGGCTGGAAATCCTGGGCTTTCCGAGTGGATTGAAGACAAGGTTGCCGCGTCTGATCGTCCGGAACTGACATCGGCTGGCGTTGTTGTTTCTGGTGGCCGCGGTGTCGGGTCCGAAGCAGATTTTGCATTGATCGAAGCGCTGGCTGACAAGCTGAATGCGGCCGTTGGTGCATCACGTGCGGCTGTCGACAGCGGCTACGCGCCAAACGATTGGCAAGTTGGTCAGACTGGCAAAGTTGTTGCCCCTGATCTTTATGTCGCCATCGGCATTTCCGGCGCGATCCAGCACCTGGCTGGTATGAAAGACAGCAAGATCATCGTAGCAATCAACAAAGACGAAGAAGCGCCGATTTTCCAAGTTGCGGACTTCGGCCTTGTTGCCGACCTGTTTGACGCTGTTCCAGAGCTGGCAAGCAAGCTGTAAATCAAGCTTCATCAAGATTTCGAAAGGGCCCGCACAAATCTGTGCGGGCCCTTTTTATATCTCGTAAAGCTGATCACGGATCGCCGGAACCAGCACCGCTGCCGCCTCATTGTGGCAGTCGACTCCCAACATTTCACGTGCGGCCCGCTGTTGCGAAATCGGATAAATCATCCCCGCCGTTCCGCGCACCAATGCATCCTTTGACGGCTTTGCAACGATCAGGCCTTTGACAAGCGGGCGCAGCTGATCGATCATTTCCTTGGTGATAAACAGTGGATCGACCTGCATCTGATGTGGGAGTTCATCCCATGGTTCATTGGTGGGTTCGTTTTCAGAGAACCACAGCAAAACTACGTTCTCTCCGATCTGATCAAGCATCCGGCGCATTCGGGCCAACCATGCCTCACGCAGTTCGCTGACCACCGTTTCGAACCGATCAATTGATTTGCTGTGTAGCGCGCTCAGCATATGACGGGTGAACGAAAACTCCGAAAAATCGACATCATGATAGATTGCTTGCAGCACTGTTGAGGCTCGCAAAAAGCGGTCATTGCGGCGCGGATGCACCGAAAAGAACCTGTTGGACAGCAAGTTTGCCCCCATAATCTGCACCACGGTCATGTCCGCCTTGGCGCAGATGTCCATAACTGTTCCATCGTTCACGAACGCATCAATACCGCCGTTTACACATCCGAAATTGACGCAGGTTTGCCGCATCGCCTTTTCTACAAGCGCCGGATATGGCTTTTCAATATACTTTCCGTAAGTTTCAGTCCCGCCGATAAATGCAAGATACGGTTGATCCAACCGCTTTCGAGGACCGCGAAATAGCATCCGCGATGCCCCATAGCGGCAAGGTGAATACGACAATAGCTCTGCTTCGATGGTTTCTTGTTTCATAGTGATCGCCCCAAATTCCATTACCCACAGGCAGATTCGCGCATTCCCTTTGACAAATTGCTAACGCGCAAGTTTGCCTAAATTTTTAGCGCTTGATCCACCTTGATGCGCACCCCTGCACAGGCCTATGGTGCATCGAACCGATGAGGATATGATCATGGCCATTCAACAAGTAGGCATCGTAGGCGCGGGCCAGATGGGCAACGGGATTGCGCATGTGTTTGCCCTTGCCGGATACGAAGTTTTGATGAACGACATTAGCGGCGACGCCCTAAAGGCGGCCGTTGACCTGATTGAGCGCAATCTGGAACGGCAAGTCGGCAAAGATCTGATAACGGAGGCCGAAAAAACCGATGCGCTGGCGCGAATTGGCACGACACAGACCCTGACGGATCTGGGCCAAACTGACTTGATTATCGAAGCCGCGACAGAACGTGAAACAATCAAGGCCGCAATCTTCGAAGACCTCGTGCCGCACCTGAAGCCGAACACGATCCTGACCTCGAACACCTCTTCCATCTCGATCACGCGGTTGGCGTCACGCACGGACCGGCCCGAAAAATTCATGGGCTTCCACTTTATGAACCCGGTGCCGATCATGCAGTTGGTTGAATTGATCCGCGGAATCGCGACAGACGAGCCGACATTCCAGGCATGCCATGCGGTTGTTGAACGCTTGGGCAAGACATCGGCCACAGCCGAGGATTTTCCCGCATTTATCGTCAACCGCATCCTGATGCCAATGATCAACGAGGCGATCTACACGCTTTACGAAGGTGTGGGCTCTGTGAAATCTATCGACACATCGCTTAAACTGGGTGCAAACCATCCGATGGGTCCGCTCGAACTGGCAGACTTTATTGGTTTAGACACTTGTCTGGCGATTATGAACGTACTGCATGATGGACTGGCAGACACCAAATACCGCCCCTGCCCGCTGCTGACAAAATACGTTGAAGCCGGCTGGTTGGGTCGCAAGTCACAGCGCGGTTTTTATGATTACCGCGGCGATGTTCCTGTCCCGACCCGCTAATTTTTCAGGTTCAGTGTCACGTCTCGCATCCAAGCCATGCACGCGCGCGGGTCTTTTAGTCGCTCTTTGACCTCTTCATCATCAAATGGCGTGCCTAAAATGGGTTTTTGTGGCTTGCTGCAAGCTTTCACGATTTCATAAATCAAGAGGCTCTGGCGCAGCGTCGCCGATATCTGACTTGCCATTTGATACCACCGCGAGTTGGCGCCAGGGAAAAACAATGGCACAACGCGCGCGCCTGATGTCCGGATCATTTTCGCGGTAAACAAAGTCCATTCATCTTCAACCATTGGGCCAAACATCGCATTCGCGGACGCGACAACACCTGACGGAAATAGAGCAACTACGCCGCCTTCATTCAGAAATGCCATCGCTTGCTTTCGCATTTCGACCATTTTGGCCTGTGCGTCCGGTTCGTGGGGAAACGGGACAGGGATAAGGTACTGGCCTGCTTCTTCATCAATGTCGGTTAGGAAGGCGCGGGTCAGTATACGGTAATCAGGACGAACGCGGCTGATTAGTTCAGCCATGATCATCCCGTCAACCAAACCATGCGGATGATTGGCAACGACGACAACTGGGCCGGTCTTTGGGATGTTTTCCAACTGGCTTTGCGGGGTCAGCAGATCAATGTCCATGATCTCTATAACCGTGCGCCAGAACTCTGGGCCACGGACCTTACCGCACCGTTCGAATTTGCGGATCATGCGCAAGACTTTGATCTTGCCTGTACACCATTCGATTGTCTTGATGACACCCCGCTTGATCGGGCTTTCAAATGTACCAGAATAGGTAAGGCCTCTACGATCATGGACACGTGGTTGAACGTCAGTGCCGTGATCAGGGCGAGGTGATTTTGGGGTCGTCTCGGTCAACTATCTTGTCCTATGCGATCCAAAAAACGTCAGTCACCTTCGCCAAACTTGTCGGCGACAAGGTTCTCGATAGCAGCGGCAAGCGCCTCAGCCTGAGGACCGGATGTTTCCACCTCAATAAATGTTCCAATGGAGGCTGCTAACATCAAAAGCCCCATAATGCTGTCACCGCCAGTGGTGTCGCCGTCTTTACTGACCTTGGCGTCAGCGTCAAAACTTTCGACAACTTCGACGAATTTGGCTGATGCGCGTGCGTGTAAGCCTTTGATATTTTGAATTTTCAGGCGCAGTTTTGTCATTGCGGCAATCCGCCATTATGGCTGTTGATATATTTATGCGCCGCCGCAATTGCGGCCTCGACAGCATCAGGCACAGAGGCACTGCGGGATTTGGCAAGCTTGATCAACATAGGCAGGTTTGCCCCATAGACGATCCGGCGATTTTCGGGGCTACACGCCCGCAAAGACAGGTTTGTGGGTGATCCACCAAACATGTCCGTCACGATGACGACTCCGTCGCCCGTGTCGACTTCGTCAGCGGCATCACAGATTTCGGTTTGCTTCGCCGCACGGTCATCGTCGGGGCCAATGGCAATACTGATCATACCTGGCTGAGGACCGACAACATGTTCAACAGCCGCAAGATATTCCTGCGCAAGCCCCCCATGTGCTACGATAACTATACCAATCAAACTGCTTGTCCTTCGCTACCTTGCGCCGCGCGACGCTCAAGCTCTCGGTGTCGTTTAGACACATGCCAGCCGTCCTGTGCAAGTGCAGAAGCCATGCCTTCAACCATCATAACAGAGCGGTGTTTGCCGCCGGTACAACCAAAGCCAATCGAAAGATGTGTTTTACCTTCATCCTTGCTGGCAGGCAGCAGTAAGTCGATCAGTGATTTGACCTGTGCAAAAAACGCATCATAGCGCGCATCTGTCGCGACATAAGCCGCGACATCGGCGTCACGGCCATCGCGCGCGCGCAACGTTTCATCCCAATGTGGATTGCGCAAAAACCGACAATCCATAACGATATCAATGCCGCGCGGCAGTCCACGTTTGTAAGAAAACGAATGCAAGGTCACGCCAAGCTTGCGGCCCTCGCCTACGCCGAACCACTGCTCAATTTCAGCTCGCAAATCATGCGGCGACAAGCCCGTCGTCTCTATCAGAACATCGGCACGTGCGCGGACCGGAACCAGTAATTCGCGTTCTGCCGCGATACCAGCCAAAGGCGGACCTGCGGGCGCCAAGGGGTGCCGTCTGCGCGTTTCAGAGTAACGCTTTACAAGTTCTTCTTCGGCAGCGTCCAGATAAAGAACTTGCGCTGTTACATCGACCTTGGCTGAAAGTTGGTCAATCGCGGCGATCAAAGCATCCACACCGAAATCACGGTTGCGCACATCGAGACCCAAGGCCAAGGGACGGCTGGGAGGTGGCCCTTCAAGAAGGCGCGGTAACAATGACAAAGGCAGATTATCAATCACCTCGAAACCCAAGTCCTCTAGCGCATTGATCGCGGTAGAGCGTCCCGCACCAGACGGTCCAGTGACCAGTACAATCGACGGCGCGGTTGTCTTTGGGTCGCCTGCCGCAGTGGTCATCTATCGCTCCAACCGGATTTGAGAATCTGAAGTATCGCTGAAACGAAATGTGCGCCATCTACCCGCCAGATCAAGGGCAGATCACATCCCAAGACCGTGAATAAACGCTGTTGTGGCAAACGTGCAGTTTCAGTCTCGTTCAAATCGACAACCAATGCGACGGCAGCAGATGGCGCATGACTTGCGTTCAAGATGCCTATGCCGCGCGCTTCGATCAGGCCCGTCAACGTTGGCGGGCAACTGGCGATGATCTGGTTTTCCGAACGCTTTAAACACGTGTGGTCGTCAGCGATCAGGTCACAACCCAGCGCCATAAGTTGCAAGCCGAGACCTGACTTTCCACTGCCCGACTTTCCTGTGACCAGCACAGCCTTGCCATGCCAAGACAAACAAGTGGCATGGATCGTCGTATTCATTTTCTAAAGTGGCAAACCAACAACGAAACGCGCACCTAGCGATTCCGACGTAGGATCAGCATCGGTTGGGCGAATATTCTCGGCCCAGATCACACCTGCATGCGCAGTGACAATCTGCTTGGAAATCGCAAGCCCAAGGCCAGAGTTGTTGCCAAAATCACCGACTGGACGCTCGGAATAGAAACGTTGGAAGATCTTGGTCAGTGAACCGTCTGGAATACCGGGCCCAGTGTCTTCAACGACGACAAGCACACGGTTTTTGCGGGTGCGTGCCCAAATCCGGATAGCGTCACCCTTTTCACAAAATGAAATGGCGTTGGTGATCAAATTCACAAAGACTTGTGCCATACGCCCCTCAAGGCCCTGCACCATGATTGGATCGGCCGGTAGATCAGCAACAAAGTCTACGCCACGCAACCGTGCGTCTTTGCCTAGGAAATCTGCAATATTGCGGAGCATCTGGACCAAATCAAAGGTCTCTTCTTCCTCTTTGACCAGTTCACTATCAAGACGGGATGCGTTCGAGATATCACTGACCAAACGGTCAAGGCGTTTGACGTCATGTTCGATGATCAACAGCAATTTTTCACGTTGATCTTCACGCTTTGCCACACGCATCGTACCAACGGCAGAGCGAAGAGACGCAAGCGGGTTCTTGATTTCGTGGGCAACATCAGCTGCAAATTGTTCATTGCCTTCAATGCGTTGATAAAGGGCACGAACCATGCTGCGCAACGCACCTGACAGGCGGCCAATTTCATCGGGCCTACCGGTAAAGTCGGGAATGCGCACTTTCACAGGCGACATTTTGCGGGCGTTCTTTTCCTGACTTGCTTCGGCTGCTGTAGCCAGTTGGGCCAGTGGGTTTGCAATAGTCGATGCGAGAACCATGCTCAGTCCGACGCTGACCATGATGCCGATCAAAAACAGTCGCAGATATTGTTCGCGCTCGCGCCGCACAAGGCTGTCGACCTCGCCAGCTGCGGTTGTAACGGCAATCACGCCGACGGGTACATCGTTGCGCAAGATCGGAGTGGTCACGATGAAACTGGTGTTGCCACCTACTTCGGTTGCTTGAAGCTGGGTGCCCTGTTCGATCGCACGGCGCACGCTTTCTTGTGACAACCGGATACCCACTGGCTCTGCGCTGGGTTCTTTAGCGTCAAGTGGCAACAGTTGCACCGCGCTGTCCCAGAGGTTTGCAAAAAAGTCGGTCAGGAAGGTACCGCCAGTTTGCTGTTCCAGATCGGCAACTTCTGAGGCCGATAGCATACCCGTAGCACTCGTCACAAAAACCGCGTCTGTTGAGAAGACAGTCACTTCCACGCCGCCGCGCAAATCCATTGCTGCAAGTGTTGCGGTTGGGTCGATTCCATCGCCTGAAACAAGGTCAATTGGTGCAATCGATGGCAAGCGTGCTTCAAATACGTCCGCGATCAGTTGCGCTTCGTTCACCAAGCCTTTTGCACGCTGGAAAGCAAGGCTATCACGTGATGGACTAAGATAGAGAACGCCTGCAATCAGCAAGATCAGCGCTAGCAGATTAAAAGTGACGATCTTTCGCGCTATCGGCGAATGCCGCAAAGTCGCGAGCCGTCCGCGACGGATGTTTTCAGTATCACCACCGGCATCTTCTACCCAATCTTCGCCCAAGACGAGATCGGGACCGCGCGCGGCCGCACGGACCGATTTCAGGTCACGTACGTCAATTTTAGGCGCAGCGGTCATAGTTTACTCTTCGTTGTAGCGGTAACCGATACCATAAAGCGTTTCGATCGCCGAAAACTCGTCATCCGTGTTGCGCATCTTTTTACGCAGCCGCTTGATGTGGCTGTCGATGGTCCTGTCGTCAACATATACTTGATCATCATAAGCGACATCCATGAGTTGATCGCGGCTTTTCACAAAACCCGGACGCTGCGCGAGCGCTTGCAAAAGCAAAAATTCCGTGACGGTAAGCGATACGTCCTGGCCTTTCCATTTCACTGCGTGACGCAGCGGGTCCATGACCAGCTCGCCGCGGACCATCACCTTGGTTTCTTCGGTTTCTTCGATTTCTTCGCCCGCAAGCGCATCTTGGCGGCGCAGCAAAGCCCGAATCCTTTCAACCAGTAAACGCTGGGAAAATGGCTTTTTTACGTAGTCGTCCGCACCCATGCGCAGCCCAAGGACTTCATCAATCTCATCGTCCTTAGACGTCAAGAAAATAACGGGCATGGCAGTCTTCTGGCGCAACCGTTGCAGCAGGTCCATTCCGTCCATCCGTGGCATTTTAATGTCCAAGACAGCCATATCGGGCATACGTTTGTTAAAAGCGTCTAGTGCAGATTGTCCGTCGTTATACGTTTCAACCTCAAATCCCTCGGCCTCGAGCGTCATCGCAACTGACGTGAGGATGTTCCGGTCGTCATCCACTAATGCAATTCTGGACATGCTTCGGTTCCTTATTGGCTTGCGCACCACTAATGGGGTGCTGACCTCAACTTTTCGTCCTTTTATCCAAGCGAATCAACCGTTAACTCAAAGGCTGCCACAAATTTGCCACAATTGGCTCATTTTTACCAAATCGCGGGCGTGTCGGGACCTGCTGTCGCCTGTCACAGGCGCTGATTGCGCTAACATCTAAATGGTTGCGCTAACTATGATAAGGTGGGGTATCGGCTTTCGAAATCTTGGTGTTAATGAGAGACATCGCTAGCCATTTCGGCCTCACAAACAAGGAGCGAACCCATGGACCACGGTACGGTCAACCCATCGATGAAACTTGAAGATCAAGGCATCACAGGGCTGGGTTATGTGTATTACAACCGCTCTGAAGCCGAATTACAGGATGCCGCCGAAGCGGCGGGCGAAGGCGTAACGGGCCAAGGCGGCACATTTCTTGTCACAACGGGCAAGCACACCGGTCGTTCACCCAAAGATAAATTCGTTGTCAAAACACCCTGCGTTGAAGACACTATCTGGTGGGAAAACAACCCGCCGATGGACATGGATAAGTTCGACACCCTTCATGCCGACATGTTGGCCCATATGAAGGGCGGCACCTATAACGTCCAGGATTTGTTCGGCGGCGCCGACCCTGCACACCGTCTTGATGTGCGTGTCGTCACTGAACTTGCATGGCACGGCCTGTTCATTCGTCACTTGCTGCGCCGTCCTGATGCGTCGGAATTAGCAAGCTTTGTGCCTGACTTCACTGTAATTAACTGCCCCAGCTTCAAAGCAGACCCCGTCAAACATGGCTGCCGTTCCGAGACCGTGATCGCGATGAATTTCGCAAAGAAGCTGATCCTGATCGGCGGCACGGAATACGCGGGCGAAAACAAGAAGTCGGTTTTCACGCTGCTGAACTACCTGCTGCCTGAAAAGGGCATCATGCCAATGCATTGTTCTGCCAACCACGCACCGGGCAACCCCGTTGATACGGCCGTTTTCTTTGGACTGTCCGGCACCGGAAAGACAACGCTGTCCGCAGACCCGACCCGCGTGCTGATCGGTGATGATGAACATGGCTGGTCCGACCGCGGCACTTTCAATTTCGAGGGCGGATGCTACGCCAAGACGATCGGCCTTGACCCAAAGGCAGAGCCCGAGATTTACGCCACCTGTTCCATGCCGCACACGGTTATTGAAAACATGGTGTTCGATCCGGAAACACGCGAACTTGATTTCGAAGACGACAGTCTGACAGCCAACATGCGCTGCGCTTACCCGCTGAACTATATCTCTAACGCGTCCGAGACAGCACTTGGCGGTCACCCCAAGAACATCATCATGCTGACGTGCGATGCATTTGGTGTCCTGCCCCCGATTGCTCGGCTGACACCAGCACAGGCGATGTATCACTTCCTTTCTGGCTTTACCTCCAAGGTCGCCGGCACAGAACGTGGCGTAACCGAACCAGAACCCACATTCAGCACATGTTTCGGCGCGCCGTTCATGCCGCGTCGCCCAGAGGTTTATGGCAACCTTTTGCGCAGCAAGATCGCAAGCCACGGCGCGACTTGCTGGTTGGTGAACACAGGCTGGACTGGCGGTGCTTACGGCACAGGATCACGGATGCCGATCAAGGCAACCCGTGCGCTATTGTCAGCGGCCCTTGATGGAACACTGATCGAAAGCACCTTCCGCAAAGACCCTAACTTTGGCTTTGAAGTGCCTATCTCTGTCGACGGTGTTGATGATGGTCTTCTCAACCCACGTGATACGTGGACTGACAAGGCAGGCTACGACGCCCAAGCCAAGAAGCTGGTTTCAATGTTCAGTGACAACTTCGAAAAATACGTGCCGTTCATTGATGACGACGTCAAAGCGGCAGCGATTGGTTGATTTTCAGGTAACGCGGATCAAGGTTCGCGTTACCCCATCACGCCGCGGCGTATCAGGTTCGCGCCCGCGACGATCAACACCAACAAGGTGACCCTGCGAAACCTTTCTTGGTCGAACCGATCACCTAATCGAAACCCCAACCACATGCCCGCAAGCGCTGGCAAAACCAGAATGGCGGAAAAGCCCCACGTCTCGGCATTCAGGATGCCGGACTTCAAATGCCCTGCCAAAAGCATCACGGATCCAAGTCCGTAAATCACACCCTGCACCGCCATTTGACGTTCGCGTGGAGTGTTCAGCGCCAACAGATATAACACGGTCGGCGGGCCCCATGTGCCAGCTAGACCACCAAGTATCCCCGAAACTGTCCCCGCCGCCCATTCAAACGGACGGCGCCAGCGCGGTGCGATCTGAGGACGCCACCCAACCAGTTGGATCAGGCACAGCACGACCACTGGCACGCCAAGCACAATAAACATTGTGTCCGCAGGGATATGCCGCACGAATTGCGCAGAAATCAAAATCATTACACAAACCACTAGAACATAGCGCCAATGGTCGATCAAAGCCGTCCGTGCCGGGCCAAGGCCCGCGCGAGCGACTTGCATAATATTTGTTGTAACAATCGGAAGGATTAGGCCCGCCACAACCAGTTCAGGCGCAATAAGTATGCCCATACCGGAAATCATGATCAGCGGCATGGCAAACCCGACCGCACCTTTCACAAAGCCGCCTAACATCGTCACGCAGCATGCAAAAACGAACAAAGCAGGGGTCAGCATTGAAAGAAATTCAGGCATAACTCTTACTTACGCCATTGCGGGACACGCACCAGTCTTAAATCCGCTGCGACACTTTTGTGCGTGCCGCGTAATCAGGGCAAACAATTATTGCGCTGCAGTTGCAAAGTGATTATCTCTGCACCTGCACATTGATAGGAGTCGCATAATGCCGCATGATGGTCAGGACATGACGTTGAACCAAAACCCTGTACTGGCTGATCTGCTGTCATTGACCGCCGCTGCGCTGCCTGCCGTGGACGATCTTGTCGCACGCGCAAAGACCTCGGTACGCACTTTGGTGACCGAAGGCGACCGTGTTTCGGGCAAACTTATCGAAGAAAACCAAACTGCCGCACATGGCTTGGCATGGCTTGCCACGTATCAACAGTCGCTTCAGCAAATGCAAAACTGGGCGACGCGTTTAGAAGACCAAGGCAAGTTTGGCGAAGTTGAACAATTGATCCACCAGATCGCATTCGGCGAATACCTCTGGCAGATCTACGGCGGCATCCCGATGAGCCAAGGCGAAATCCTGCGCTTGCAAGACATCGGCCTGACCCAAGATGACGCACGCGCACTTATGCAACCAGCCGTGATGACCCTCACCCAAACTGGCAACACCCAAGCCGCGCGCATGCGCCTTGTTACGTTGATGCAAGAGCAGTCCGCCAACATCACAGTCGGCGCCTCCGGTCTTGATGACGAGCTTGAGATGATCCGCGAACAGTTCCGCCGCTTTAGTATTGAGCGGGTCGAACCTCATGCGCACGACTGGCACCTCAAGGATGAATTGATCCCGCTGGAAATCATCGACGAGATGGCCGAAATGGGTGTCTTTGGTTTGACTATTCCGGAAGAATACGGCGGCTTTGGCCTGTCCAAGGCTTCCATGTGTGTGGTGTCCGAGGAACTGTCACGTGGCTATATTGGCGTCGGTTCCCTTGGCACGCGGTCTGAAATCGCGGCAGAGTTGATTCTCTGCGGCGGCACCGAAGCACAAAAGCAACATTGGTTGCCTGGACTGGCCTCTGCCGAAATTCTGCCGACGGCTGTGTTTACCGAACCCAACACTGGGTCAGACCTTGGTAGCTTGCGGACCCGTGCTGTCAAAAAGGGCGACGATTGGGAAGTCACAGGCAACAAAACCTGGATCACTCATGCGACCCGCACCCATGTGATGACCCTGCTTGCGCGGACAGAGCCTGACACCACAGACTATCGTGGGCTATCGATGTTTTTGGCCGAAAAAACACCAGGCACCGAAGAAGACCCTTTCCCGACCCCCGGCATGACCGGCGGCGAGATCGAAGTTTTGGGTTATCGGGGCATGAAGGAATACGAACTGGCATTCGACGGCTTTGCCATTAAAGGTGAAAACCTTTTGGGCGGCGAAACCGGCAAAGGTTTCAAGCAGTTGATGCAGACGTTTGAATCCGCACGCATTCAGACTGCAGCCCGAGCTGTTGGCGTGGCACAGTCGGCGCTGGACGTGGGCATGCAATACGCCCAAGACCGCAAGCAGTTCGGAAAATCACTGATTGCGTTCCCGCGCGTTGGCGGCAAGCTGGCTATGATGGCCGTTGAAATCATGGTCGCCCGTCAGTTGACGTATTTCAGCGCGCATGAAAAAGACAATGACCGCCGCTGTGATCTAGAGGCTGGCATGGCCAAGCTTCTGGGTGCCCGGATCGCCTGGGCCTGCGCAGACAACGCCCTTCAAATCCACGGCGGCAACGGTTTTGCTCTGGAATACAAAGTCAGCCGCATCTTGTGCGACGCTCGCATCCTGAACATCTTTGAAGGTGCCGCTGAAATCCAAGCTCAAGTCATTGCACGTCGCCTTCTTGATTGAGGCCAGCCTCCTGCTAAGTGTTGAGTCAACGCTTTAGCAGGAGCCTCCGCATGACCCAGACCGTCCTTTTGACCGGAGCCTCTGGCTACATCGCCAAACACATCGCGCTACAACTGCTTGAAGCAGGGTACAACGTGCGCGGCACCGTCCGCGATCTATCCCGTGGCGCAGAAGTGACCGACGCGATCCGTCCCCACCTGAAAGACGACAGTAACCTTGAGACGCGACTGGCATTCGTTGCACTTGACCTGACCGCAGATACTGGCTGGACCGAGGCAATGGACGGGGTCGACGTGCTGATGCACACAGCATCACCGTTTCCTTTGGATCAGCCCAAAAACGAAGACGATTTGATCCGCCCTGCGGTTGACGGTGCCATGCGTGCGCTACGTGCAGCCCACGCAGCCGGGGTCAAGCGGGTTATCCTCACGTCCTCGACAGCCGCGATCAGTGGTTCTGCCCTACCCGCTGGCGACATCTCGTTTGACGAAACGAACTGGACCGACCCGACCGATCCAGACACAGGGGCTTATGTGCGTTCAAAGACCTTGGCCGAACAAGCGGCTTGGAATTTCGTGAGCAAAGACGCGCCCGATATGCACCTGACAACCATCAATCCGGGGTTTGTGCTGGGCGCGCCTCTGGACCAGCATTTTGGCACTTCAATTCAAGTCATTGAACGCCTGCTGCGCGGCAAGGACCCCATGTTGCCTGACATCGGCTTTTCGACAGTAGATGTACAAGACGTGGCTGAAATGCATGTCACCGTAATCAACAAGCCAGAAACATTCGGTCAGCGTATTATGACAGTCGATAGCTTTTTGACCTTCAAAGACATCGCACAGGCGGTGAAAGCTGCCTTTCCTTCTCGCAGAATCCCCACGCGTGTTGCGCCGAACTTCCTGATACGTATTCTGGGGCGGTTTGACCCGACGATCAAATCCATCATACCCGGCCTTGGCCGCGTCGATAAAATCGACAACAGCCGTGCGCGGGCAACCATCGGGCGCGGGATGCGCCAAGCACGCAAGTCAGTCGTTTCATCTGCAACATATCTAATCGACAATAAACTGGTCTAGCGGGCTTACCCACGCGCGATCACCTCGACCAGACGCGCCCTTGCGGGTGGCAGCGGGCGATCACCAAGTCCCTTGATCAACCTGTTTTCAATGAAAAACCCGGTTGTTCCCAAAGCGCGCGCGATCTCGGCTGGGGTCGCGTCACCTTTTCCGGCCAAAACAGGAGGGAGTGGCAACATGCGGTCTGCCCATTCGCCCGCACCTTCACGGCTGACGGCACGGCCAGATTTTGGCGAAACATAGATCAGGTCCTCGTTCACTCCACGCACAGCACAGGCAGACAAATCCAAGCCAAATCCCATTTCTTCAAGCAGGGCCTGCTCCCAGCGCAAGTAAGCCAGTGGCCACACATCCGACTGCCCTAAAAGGTCCAGCAATGCGATTGTGCGAGCATAAAGCGGAAGGTGGGCTTCGCGTTCGGGCAAAACCATGACCAGCAAACCACAGACCGCATTCAACCCCGCCAGAGCGAGCCTGTCGCCCATAGCAGCGGCGGCACGGCTGCGGATCGGCTCAACGGTGAAGCTTCCTAAATGGCTATCCAAACGCGCCTTCCAGGTGACAGACAATTGGGCGCCGGGCTGCAGCAGCGGGGCAACCTTGCGACTGGTCCCACCACGCACAACACCGGCATGGCGGCCATGCACTTCGCTGAATACCTCGATGATGACCGACGTCTCGCCAAAGGGGCGCGCAGCCAGCAAAGCGGCCTCATCTTGCCATTCAATCATTTGAAATTGTCCCGCACATAGATGCATAACAAACTGGACATCGCGCCGTTACAAGGGGCAGCGTGTTTTGATAGGGCAGATGCCTCCGGCGGGAGTTTGAAGGGCAAGATGATAACGGTTCTTTAACCATACTAGCGCATAGAGATATGGCGGTCCTAGGCTGGAGAGCGGAAGATCGTGCAAGGTGATGAGAAAACTCTCGTCTCTTTTAGGGCAAGGTGGTGTTCATCATCTTGCCCTTCAAACTCCCGCCGGAGGCAAGAATTACTCTAGTCCCGGCTCGTCCAACAAATGCCTGCCTTGGCGGTCTTCGACTTCAATCACCCATAGGTCAGGATCAAAGCTACGTTGCTTAGTGATAGAGGCATCGACTGACGCCTCTTCGCCCTCGGTCAAGACCATCCATTTTCGGTCACCTGTCATCAAATCAAAACTGCGTTGATAGCAACAAGCCAAACCATCCAGCGTGTTCAATTTCACCAGAACAGCGCCCGCAGTATTATCACCGCGTTTGACGATGAATGCAGGTATTTCGGTCAATCGCAGCCGCGTCAGATAGGCAGAGACCCAGATATCAGCGGTCAGCCTCATCTTGGACTAGACGTTGCCGTCTTTGAAATCGAGACCCATCTCAGAGTAGCGCTCGGATTCTTCCAGCCAGTTGGGTCGCACTTTGACCTGAAGGAACAGGTGAACCCGGCGGCCCAAGAATTCTTCCAACTCCAGCCGCGACGCTTTGCTGACAGACTTTACGGTCTCTCCGCCTTTGCCCAACACGATACCTTTGTGACCATCGCGGGCCACATAGATCAACTGGTCGATACGGGCCGATCCATCGGGGCGTTCTTCCCAATTCTCGGTTTCGACGGTGAGCTCATAAGGTAGTTCTTGATGTAGCCGAAGGGTCAGTTTCTCGCGGGTCATTTCGGCGGCAATCATGCGCATCGGCAAGTCGGCTATCTGGTCTTCGGGGTACAGATACGGGCTTTCCGGCACTTGTGTGACCAGCCAATCGCGCAGGGTATCACAGCCATGACCACGTTCGGCCGAGATCATGAAAGTTTCGGCGAAGGGGTAGGCTTCGTTCATTTCTTTGGTCAGCGCCAGCAGGGTTTCGGATTTCACCTTGTCGATCTTGTTGATCGCCAGTGCGACAGGCGATTTACCCGCCCGCTCTGTCAGTGTTTCCAAGATAGCTTTTACGCCTTCGGACATGCCGCGATGGGCTTCGATCATCAACACAACAACATCCGCATCGGCGGCCCCGCCCCAAGCGGCGGCAACCATCGCGCGGTCCAGACGGCGGCGTGGTTTGAAGAGACCGGGAGTGTCGATAAAGATAAGTTGCGCGTTTTCGGCCATTGCGACACCGCGAATACGTGCGCGCGTTGTCTGCACCTTGTGGGTGACGATGGACACCTTCGCGCCAACCATCTGGTTCAGCAAGGTCGACTTACCAGCGTTGGGTTCGCCGATCAGGGCCACAAAGCCCGCTTTGGTCTTTACATCAGTCATGTGTCGACTTTCTTCAAAAGGGCTGTCGCGGCGGCTTGCTCTGCATGGCGTTTGGAACCGGCGGTGGCTTTTTCACTGGGACCAGAGGCAAGCCGGACTTCAATAGTAAATATCGGTTGATGGTCTGGACCGCTGCGGTCAATCTCAACATATTGCGGCGGGACTTCGCCGCGGGCCTGCGCCCATTCCTGCAACGCTGTCTTTGCATCACGTGCATCGTCGGCCACATTGTTAATCCGCGCGCCCCAAAGGCGCAAGATCACAGCACGCGCCGCATCAAACCCGCCATCCTGGTAAATCGCTGCAATCACGGCTTCCATCGCGTCGGCCAGTAAAGCTTCTTTGCGTCGCCCGCCTGACTTCATTTCGGATCGGCCCAGCTTCAAGACTGCACCCAGATCAATGCCGCGTGCAACATCAGCGCAAGTCTCTCGGCGCACCAGTGCGTTGTAGCGCGGCGCAAGCAAACCTTCGGGGGCGTTCGGATCTGCTTTGAGTAGCGCCTCGGCCATCACAAGACCCAGCACACGATCACCCAAGAATTCCAGCCGCTGATTGTCGTCGCGATGCGGGCTCATCATCGAAGAATGCGTGACCGCCCTTATCAAGGTTTCGGGCTTGGCAAAGTCATGCCCCAGCCTGCCTGAAAAGGCTGCGAGTTCTGCTGAGAGCTTCAATCGAGCGCCTTGAAGAAACGATCCGACCGCCACGTCCAGAAAGCGAACATCGAACTGCCTGCAGACGAGAACATCACGCGGTCGGCGCGACCAACAATGTCTTTTCTATTGACGAAACCAACACCGCGGGCGGCTTGGGAAAAGCGGCTATCGGTGGAATTATCGCGGTTGTCGCCCATGAAAAAGAACTGTCCCTCTGGCACCGTGAAGACGCCTGTATTGTCAGAGGGACGGTTCCCGATATTCAGAATCGCGTGACTGACACCATTGGGCAGCGTTTCGATGAACCGTGACTTGGTGCATTCTGCCCCGAAGCCAACAGCGCCGTTTTCACACTGAGGGCGGATGGCCAATGGCCCTTGAGGTTCCATGATTTCAGAGAATGTACCCGCTGCTTCGATCTGCACAGGCGCGTCGTTGATATAAAGAAGGCTATCGACCATCTGGATGCGGTCGCCAGGCAAACCGATCAGGCGTTTAATAAAGTCACGGCCATCAACCGGGTGGCGGAACACGACAATATCACCGCGTTCAGGGTCAGAGCCAAACAGGCGTTTGTCGCTGTCTTCGGCAAATCCACAAAAGTCGTCAGCACCCAGATCAATCCCAACTTGCGGGATCCGGATCGACGGGCAAGATGCGTAAGAATAACCGTAGGCCATTTTGTTGACGAACAGAAAATCGCCAATCAGCAGCGTATCTTTCATCGACCCTGACGGGATCCAAAAAGGCTGAAAGAACAAGGTTCGGAAAATGCCAGCAATGAGCAGCGCCCAGAACACTGTTTTCAGTGTCTCTATCAGCCAGGCGATGAACCCAGTATTTTCAGCCATTTTCCATTCCTTCGTGCGGTTTGAGGCTACATGCGCGTGTGTGCCTGCCCTGTCAAGCGATGGGGCGGGCTTCGATCACCACAAAGGCCTGTGCCCAAGGGTGATCGTCGGTCAAAGTCACGTGAATGATCGCCTCGTGGCCCTCTGGGGTCATCTCGTCCAGCCGTGTTTTAGCCCATCCGGTGACGGCCATGACAGGCTGGCCACTGCGCAAATTGGACACGGCCATGTCTTTCCACGAAATACCCATGCGTAGGCCCGTGCCCAGCGCCTTTGAGCAAGCCTCTTTCGCAGCCCAACGTTTGGCATAGGTCCCTGCCACATCGGCACGGCGTTCTGCCTTTTTCTGTTCGACTTCGGTAAAGACCCGATTGCGAAATCGGTCGCCGAAACGATCAAGCGTGCCCGCGATACGTTCGATATTTGCTAGGTCAGTGCCGATGCCCAAGATCATGAACTGCGGGCCGCATCCATGACTCGACGCATTTCGGCAATCGCTGGACCAAGACCGCGAAAGATCGCCTCGCCAATGATGAAATGGCCGATATTCAACTCGATCACCTGCGGCAGCGCCGCGATCGGGGGCACGCAGTCATACGTAAGGCCGTGTCCTGCGTGGACTTCCAACCCCAGATCATGTGCGAATGCTGCCATCTCGGTAAGTTTGTGCAATTCGGTATCACGCACATCGAAACGCCCTTCGGCATGCGCATCGCAATAGGCACCCGTGTGCAGTTCAATGACTTCTGCACCGATACGGTGGGCGGCTTCAATCTGGCGTTGGTCGGCAGCGATAAAAATTGACACACGGCTCCCTGCTTCACGCAGTGGGGCGATGAAATGGGCCAGCGCATTTTCCTCACGGGCGACTTCTAAACCGCCCTCGGTCGTGCGCTCTTCGCGTTTTTCAGGCACGATGCAGACAGCATGCGGCTTGTGGCGCAGTGCAATCGCCTGCATTTCCGGTGTTGCGGCCATCTCGAAATTAAGCGGCCCGTTCAGAGCAGCCATCAAACCTTCGATATCCGCATCAGAGATATGACGACGATCTTCGCGCAGGTGCGCCGTGATCCCGTCTGCGCCTGCTTCTTCTGCAATAACTGCGGCACGCACCGGATCAGGCAAAGCACCACCGCGGGCGTTGCGCACAGTAGCCACGTGGTCGATGTTCACACCAAGGCGCAGTTTACTGGTCATGTCTTTTCCCTTTTCATCCCGTCACTCCTGCAATCACAGGTGATTTTTGTCCGCAGGGGACGTCTTTTTGTTCAACTGGTCAAGCTTTGCCCTCAGCACCTTTTTACGGCGCATCTGGTAGGCGCGGATTAAAGGCACGGCGAGATAGTAAGCAATCGTGGCCGTGACCAAGCCAGGAAGTATGCCGCCTACCAGATATGGAAAGAACACATCATCATAGAACACCTGCATCCCACGCCAGTTAATCCGCTCAGACGTAAAAATCGCAAACAGGTTGTGCCAAACGTCATAGCTGGCATCAGCAAACTTTTCGCCTAAGCCGGCAACTTTGGCTTGCGGAACATCAAGCAGCCAAGACCCCAAGGTGATCGAAACCCAACCAATCGGCGGAAAGGTCACTGGATTGCCAAAAAACGTGGCCATCAGGGCCGCGAAGATATTGCCGCGAAGCAACCGCGCGATGATGGCACCAAAAACAAAGTGGAGCCCGAACAGCGGGGTAAAGCAAATGAACACACCGGCCCAAATGCCGCGGCTTATCTTTTCTGGCGTATCAGGTAATCGGCGAACGCGGTGTTTTACATAATTGAATGCGCGCGCCCACCCCCCCCGCGGATAGAAAAAGTCGAGAACGATCCGTCCGATCGCCCTTCTATCCCTGCGCTTGAATACCAACGGTTGTCATCCTTCCCTGCGGGATGTGCCCGCCCCCGGAACTGCAAGTCCAGGATCTTTGTGTCGTATGATCGACGACACGTTGCTTTCAGCCTCAAGCGCAGTTCGCACGCGATGCAAATGCTCTGCGTCGCGTAAATCGACGTCAATTAGCAACCTAAAATAATCAGGCTTGCGGTCAATGAACCTAAGGTCAGAAATATTGGCGTTCTGTTCGCCAATCAATGTGCAAATTCGTCCCAAGACACCAGAAGCATTTGCAATCGTAACATCAAAAGTAACGGTATTCACCGCACTGTGATTGCCTTCTTGCCAATGCAGATCGATCCAGCGCTCTGGCTGTTCTTCGTAGTCGGCCAAAGCTTCGCAATCGATGGCATGCACAACAACGCCCTGACCTCGGAATGTAATACCCAAGATACGCTCGCCGGGGACAGGTTGACAGCATGCGCCGCGATGCTGCACTTGATCTGGGTTCAGGCCGACTACGGCGCGGGCTTGTTCGATCTCGTCGCCGTGCTGGCTTTCTAGTTCTGGATAAATTGCAGTAACGACACTGCGTCCGGTGATTTCAGCACTGCCCAATTGCGCCAGCAATTCGTCGACGTTATCGATTGCAAGCGCCTTGGCGGCTGTGCGCAGAGCCTTATCGGTGGCCCGTTTACCAAGATTCTCAAAAGCAACACGCGCAAGTTCACGTCCCAAACGGACAAATCTTTCACGGTCTTCTTCGCGCAAGGACCGCCGGATTGCTGTCTTCGCGCGACCGGTGACAGCAATGTCGATCCATGTCGCTTGGGGTTTCTGGCCTTCTGCGGTGACGACTTCAACCGATTGACCATTCTTAAGTCGGGTCCAAAGCGGCACGCGCAATCCGTCGACTTTTGCCCCCACACATGCCGATCCGATCCGTGTATGGATCGCAAATGCGAAATCAATCGGCGTTGCACCGCGCGGCAGTTTGATCACGTCGCCTTTGGGCGTGAAGCAGAACACTTGATCCTGATACATCTCAAGCTTGACCGCTTCGAGGAACTCGTCATGGTCTTGATCTTGATCTTCGTCCAACCGCTCGGTCAACGATGCAATCCAGCGCACCGGGTCAACGGCAAAGCGGTTTTCGACACGTTCACCATTCTTGTATGACCAGTGGGCGGCCACACCTGTTTCAGCAACCTCATGCATTTCGCGGGTGCGGATTTGAACCTCGACCTGTTTGCCATCGCGACCGGATACTGTGGTGTGAATTGAACGATAACCGTTGGTTTTTGGTTGGCTGATATAGTCCTTGAAACGCCCAGGGACCGCACGCCAACGCTGATGGATAGCGCCCAACGCGCGGTAGCAGTCGGCCTCTGTAGCGACGATGACGCGAAAACCGTAGATGTCGGAAAGTCGGCTAAAGCCTTGTTCTTTTTCCTGCATCTTGCGCCAGATAGAATAGGGCTTCTTGGCGCGGCCGCTTACCTCGGCAGTGATGTTGGCTTTTTCCATCTCGACGCGCATGTCGGCTGTAATTTTCTGGAGCACGTCGCCAGTTTCACGCTGTAGCGTGATAAATCTCCGGATGATCGAGTTACGGCCCTCTGGGTTGAGGACGCGGAATGACAAGTCCTCAAGTTCTTCGCGCATCCACTGCATACCCATGCGACCTGCAAGCGGCGCAAAGATATCCATGGTTTCGCGTGCTTTCTGAACCTGCTTGTCAGGACGCATCGATTTGATTGTTCGCATATTGTGCAAACGGTCCGCGAGCTTAACCAGCGTGACCCGCAAATCGCGTGACGTGGCCATAAATAGTTTGCGGAAATTCTCGGCCTGCTTGGTCTGGGTCGAGTTCAGCTGTAGATTGGTAAGCTTGGTGACACCATCGACCAGATCCGCGATCTCACGACTGAACCGCTGTTCGACCACCGAAAAAGAGGCTTTGGTATCCTCGATGGTGTCATGCAGCAAAGCCGTGACAATTGTGGCGTCGTCCATCTGTTGCTCTGCCAAGATGCACGCGACAGCCACAGGGTGCGTGAAATATGGTTCGCCAGAATGACGAAACTGGCCTTCGTGCATTTCTGCACCAAAGGCGTAGGCATCACGCAATAGCGACGGATTGGAATTGGGGTTGTAGGTGCGGACCAGTGCGATGAGATCGTCTGCAGTCGTCATCTGGTCCAGCGCCTATCCGTTCAAGGCCGGTAAACCGCCCTTAGCGCTGCCCTTGCGCTTCCATTAGCGCACGCAGCAATTTCTCTTCAGACATATCGTCGTCGGCAGGCTTGTCAGGCTCGGTGCCCATCAGCAGGGACATGCTGTCCTCTTCCGGCTCGTCAACTTCGATCTGAGTCTGGTTCGCTTCGATCATACGCTCGCGCAGATCATCGGCAAGCTGTGTTTCGTCAGCGATTTCACGCAGAGACACAACAGGGTTCTTGTCGTTGTCACGGGACACTGTAATGGCCCCGCCTGCGGATATTTCACGCGCACGATGTGCTGCAAGCATCACCAGTTCGAACCGGTTAGGAACTTTATCGACGCAATCTTCTACGGTGACGCGGGCCATGGGCGTACTCCAGTCAATCAAGAGGGACTTAGGAAGTGGTCTATTTAGTGGCTTCAGGCAGATTTGACAAGGGCCTCAGAGATGACAAACCTCAGAAATAAAAACGCTGTTTTATAGGCCAATTGGAACCACTTCTGCGCGGTCGTGTGCGGGCAAAGCGGCACAGATTTCGCTGGCGGTCAAACCTGTCACCGGATGAACCCACAGTGGTGCAACATCGCACAACGGCACCATAACGAACGCCCGATCTTGTATACGGGGATGGGGCAAGATCAACTCCGATGGCGCTTTTGCCAGTTGCTCCACGAGCGGCAAATCGCGCCAACGCATGAATTCTGCAAGGTCAGGCAAGACGCAGTCCCCCATAGCGATCAGGTCCAAATCCAGCGTGCGCTGGCCCCAACGGGTTTCACGGACCCGCCCCGCCTCTGCCTCGATTGTGTGAAGCGCGGCAAGCAGGTTCTGTGGGCTCAGGTCTGTTTCAATCGCGATAACTGCGTTCACAAAGGCAGGACCAGACCCTGCTGGAAACGCCGGCGTGGCATAAAACTGGCTGCAATCAGGTGTTGAATCCGCGATTTCAGCTATCCGACTTATCCCCTTTTGGACAGTTTCCCTAGCGTCACCCCAAACTGAAAGTTCGTTGCTACCAAGGGCGATAAGCGTTTTTCGGCTCATTCTATTCTCCTAAAGCCCTTGCCTCGATTCGGCATTACATTACATAGTCGAAATTATTGCGCAAAAAAGAACACTCTCGGGACACGAATGAATGCGCAAAGTAGTTTTTGGAAGGACTATTTATGTTTTATCGGGACGAGCGCTTGGCGCTCTTTATCGATGGATCAAATCTGTATGCGGCCGCAAAGTCGCTGGGATTCGACATCGATTACAAATTGCTACGGCAGGAATTTATGCGCCGTGGTAAATTATTGCGGGCATTTTATTACACTGCTTTACTTGAAAATGACGAATATTCACCGATCCGGCCCCTTGTGGATTGGCTGAATTACAATGGTTTCTCGATGGTGACCAAACCGGCCAAGGAATACACCGACAGCATGGGTCGTCGAAAGGTGAAGGGGAATATGGACATCGAGCTGGCCGTCAATGCGATGGAACTTGCCCCGCATATGGACCACGCAGTCATCTTTTCAGGCGACGGCGATTTCCGCCCTCTGGTCGAATCACTCCAGCGCAGTGGCGTCCGCGTCTCTGTTGTTTCAACGATTCGCAGCCAACCGCCAATGATCGCAGATGAATTACGTCGTCAGGCCGACAACTTTATCGAACTGGACGAATTGCGCGACGTCGTTGGAAGACCAACCCGCGAACCCCGATCAGAAGAAGCGTCAGAGATTGCTCCGGTAGACGCCTGACCAACTTGGGTGGACGGGGTGCAGCGATGTGCCTCGTCCGCGCAACCTATCTGATACTGGACCTGCCCGCGTCAATTGCTTACCTCTGGTACCGAAGCCGGAGCATGACATGACAAAACCACCCCTCACTCTCTATCTTGCCGCCCCGCGCGGCTTTTGCGCAGGTGTCGACCGCGCGATCAAGATCGTTGAAATGGCGCTCGATAAATGGGGTGCGCCTGTCTACGTCCGCCACGAGATCGTGCATAACAAATTCGTCGTCGATTCTTTGCGCGATAAGGGTGCCGTTTTCGTCGAAGAACTTGACGAGTGCCCGGATGATCGCCCTGTGATCTTTTCCGCCCACGGCGTGCCAAAAGCGGTTCCTGCCGCCGCCGCCAAGCGCGAAATGATCTATGTTGACGCCACTTGCCCGTTGGTCAGCAAAGTCCACATCGAAGCCCAGCGCCATTCTGACAACGGTCTACAGATGATTATGATCGGACATGAAGGTCACCCCGAAACCGTCGGCACAATGGGGCAGCTGCCCGAAGGGGAAGTCCTGCTAGTCGAAACGGTCGCAGACGTAGCAACCGTCGCTGTGCGTGATCCATCAAGGCTGGCTTTCGTCACCCAAACTACACTTTCTGTCGATGACACTGCGGACATCGTGGCAGCCCTTTTCGACCGCTTTCCACAGATTGTCGGACCCCATAAGGAAGACATCTGCTACGCAACCACCAACCGCCAGGAAGCCGTTAAGGCGATGGCCCCAAAATGCGACGCGATGCTGGTCGTTGGCGCGCCCAATTCATCAAACTCGAAACGACTGGTCGAGGTGGGTGCGCGCGCAGGATGCAACTATGCCCAGCTTGTACAACGTGCGACTGACATTGATTGGCGCGCGCTTGAAGGGATTACATCCATGGGGATCACAGCAGGGGCGTCCGCGCCAGAGGTGCTGATCGCCGAAGTCATCGACGCATTCAAAGATCGCTACGACACGACGGTTGAGATGGTCGTCACTGCCGAAGAAAACGTGGAATTCAAGGTGCCACGCGTGTTGCGGGAGACAGCATAATGATCAGCCTGCAATTCTTGGTCACTGCAATCGTCGTCTGTGTAGCCCCTGGCACAGGCGTGATTTACACACTGGCCCTTGGGCTTGGCCAAGGACGACGAGCAGCGATTGCGGCGGCCGTTGGCTGTACAATCGGGATCGTTCCCCATTTGGCGGCTGCAACATTGGGACTGGCAGCTTTGCTACACACCAGTGCGGTTCTGTTCCAAGTCGTGAAATTCGCAGGGGTCGCCTATCTGCTTTATCTGGCATGGCAGGCGCTCAAGTCCGATGGCGCGCTGTCGATCAGCCCCGACGCCAAACCGCAAGCCGCATTCAAGATCGCGCGGCGCGGTGCATTGATTAACATCCTCAATCCGAAGCTTTCGATCTTCTTTCTTGCATTGCTGCCACCGTTCTTAAGCGGCAACCCAGCGACCGCCACGACCGAGATGATCTTGATGGGCGGCATCTTCATGGCGCTGACCTTTGTGATATTCGTCCTTTACGGTGTCTTCGCGGCATTCGCGCGAACATGGCTGTTGCAAAGCAAGACCGTCATGACATGGCTGAACCGGTCCTTCGCGGGCATCTTTACGGCTCTTGGCCTGCGCCTGGCATTTGAAAAGGCATGAACCAGATCCCACGATCCGCACTGATCCTTGGCCTCGCGGGGCTGATCCCTTTTCTTTGGGGCGCTTTGACGGTGACAGTGCCATCTGTTGCGCTTTGGGGGCAGTCCAATCTGGGGGGCCGATTCATCGGACCCTATGTGCAGCTATTTTATGGGGCGATAATCCTGTCTTTCATGTCAGGCGTACTTTGGGGGTTCGCGACCAAGGCCACCGGCCAAATGGCAACGGCCAGTTATGTACTGTCCGTCATTCCGGCCCTTTGGGCGTTCTTCATGACAGGTGGCGGGCCAACGACCGCTGCGGTGAATTTGATCGTCGGGTTCTTGGGCTTGCTGCTGCTTGATTGGCATTTCTGGCGCTTGGGTCTGGCCCCACCATGGTGGATGCATTTGCGCGGATTGCTGACCGCGATTGTCATCTTGTCATTGTTACCGTTGGTCTTTTGATGACTGACGCAAAAACCATCGCGACTTATAATAGCAAGGCGGCAGACTATGCCGCGACTTTCGCGTCCGACGGACCCGACAAGACACTCTTGGCGTTTCTTGATCTGATGCCAAAGGGTGCAAGGATACTGGACCTTGGATGCGGACCCGGGACTGCGTCGGCACATATGCGCAACGCGGGGATGGACCCCGACCCGATGGACGCCTCAGAGGGGATGATCGCGCTGGCCCGTGAACGCTATGACCTGCCAGCAAGGCTTGGAACTTTCGACGATATCAGCGGCACGTCGGTTTATGACGGCGTCTGGGCCAACTTCAGCCTGCTTCATGCCGCCCGTGCAGATTTGCCTCGGTATTTTCTAGCTCTTGGAACTGCAACAAAACCTAACGGCACAATTCACGTCGGGATGAAAACCGGTGAAGGTGTGATGCGCGATTCATTGGACCGGCTTTATACCTATGTCAGCGTTCCCGAATTGCAGGGATTGCTAGAGGACGCAGGCTTCACCGTAAACTATATCAAAGAAGGGGCAGAGCGCGGCATGGCCGGCACAATCGACCCTTTCGTTATCATGCGAGGACGCAAGAATGCCTGAACTGGTCGCCTACACAGACGGGGCCTGTTCGGGCAATCCGGGTCCGGGTGGCTGGGGCGCTCTCTTGATCGCGCGCGATGGCGACAAGGTGCTAAAAACCCGCGAACTTTCCGGCGGAGAAGCTGATACAACGAACAACCGCATGGAATTACTGGCAGCGATCACCGCGCTTGAAACGCTAGAGCGGGACGCCGCGGTCACGATCATTACCGACAGCGTTTATGTTAAAGATGGCATCACCAAGTGGATTCACGGCTGGAAGGCGCGTGGCTGGAAAACAGCCGCGAAAAAACCCGTCAAGAACGAAGACCTTTGGCGCAGGTTAGAGACAGCAACAGCACGCCACCGCGTCACATGGGAATGGGTAAAGGGCCACGCGGGTCATCCCGAAAACGAAAAGGCCGACGCATTGGCCCGTGCAGGCATGGAGCCATTCAAGCGATGAAAGACCCCCTTGTCCTTTTGCCGGGAATGATGTGCGACGCACGGCTTTTTGGGCCCCAGATCGAGGCTTTTTCACATGAACGCGCAGTTATGGTGGCCCCGCTTGGCAACCATGAAACGGTTGCGGCCCTCGCCGCCGAAGTCCTAGACATCGCCCCGCCAACTTTCGCACTTGCAGGCCTGTCCATGGGCGGCATCGTCGCGATGGAGGTCTTTCGCCAAGCTCCAAAACGCGTGTCACGGCTGGCCTTGCTTGACACCAACCCAAAGGCAGAGACGGACAAAATCGCCCAATTCCGCGAACCGCAAATCGCCAAAGTCCGCGCAGGCCAGCTGCGCGCCGTCATGCGCGACGAGATGAAGCCGAACTACCTGACCGATGGCCCAAACATGGGCAAAATCCTTGATCTGTGTATGGCAATGGCCGAAACACTGGGGACGGACGTTTTTGTGCGCCAATCCCGCGCGTTGCAGACGCGTCCCGACCAACAAGAAACACTGCGCGCCGTGAAGGTACCGACGCTGATCTTGTGCGGTGAAAACGATAGCCTTTGTCCGCTGCACC
>Ga0208544_10000356_pt1 | contig 36985 bp, 29 predicted proteins | sample DEB08_DNA_9_FD_184526 | JGI IMG/M metagenome (GOLD analysis project Ga0208544, IMG submission 184526) | Aqueous microbial communities from the Delaware River and Bay under freshwater to marine salinity gradient to study organic matter... | ecosystem: Environmental > Aquatic > Marine > Coastal ... | reverse complement strand
ATAGCCGCTGATAACAGCGACTTCAGTTCGGCTATTTCCTGCACCTGTTCAGCTATGATCTCATCTTTGTTCATCGATGCTAGTTCGCAATTTTTTAGCTATTTTGCAAATCGACCTAAATAGTTACAATTATTCATAGTTGCTGCTTTCTATGTTTGTGAGTGTGATGATTTACAAACTTAAGCAGCAACTTTTTCTTTTCACATATTACGTTTTATTAAGTTGACGCGAATGCGTCTTCAGCGTGGGCGAAAGAGCTTGCCACGCTTTTTAGCGTGGACAATGCTTTTAAGCTTTATTTATCGTCGCGGCATACCTCTGATAAGAACCCATCCCCCGCCCTTCCCTTTCAAGGAAGGGAGGCATGCTGCGCGTATTCGCGAGGTTTTGACCGTTGTGAACAGTCGGCAATCGGCGATTGTGAAAAGTCGGCCATCCGTAATTTCTCGCCTTTGGGGCAGTATCTTTAGACTTTTTGCAGGCTAACTGCCAGCGTTGAATTTACCACTCGCCTCGGCAAAAATCGCGTGTCTGGACTCCCACGCCGAAGGGGCGTGGCAAGGGGATGGGTTCTCTTGAATGCGCCATTTCGGATAAAAACAGCAACAACATATTAGGTTTTCCTTGATTCGACAGACCTGGGCCCCACCCTCAAGGCCTGAACGCTGGCCCCTGATTTGGCTGACTAGCCGTACGGGGCAAACCACCACCATTGCTGCCAGTTATGCACTGCCAACAACCAAGCAAGGAAAACAAAACCGCTGAATGCCCTTGCTGGCCTGGCGAAAGGTGTCCGCCGCAAAAGGCTCTACATCCGGTTCGGCATTTCAATGCCGAGCAGCTGCATTCCCAGCTTCAGGGCGTGTGCCACGGCCTGACTCAGCGCCAGACGGAAATCGCGGGCAGCCTCGGTGTCGGCGCTGAGGATGCTGTGTTCGTGGTAGAAACGATGGTAGTTTTTGGCCAGGTTGTAAACGAACTGTGCGACGTTAGAGGGATCGTAATTTTTAGCCGCTTCCTGAATCACTTCAGGAAAGGCAAACAATTGCAGAATCAGTTCCTTCTCTTCTGCGGCCAGTTGCTGGTAGGCGCTGGCCTGGCTGGTAGCCGTGCCATCCCACTTGCGCAGTACCGACTGGATGCGCACGTACGCATTCTGGATGTAAGGACCGGTTTGCCCCTGCAAATCGACCGACTCTTTGGGGTCGAAGATCATCCGCTTTTGGGGGTGTACCTTCATGATGAAGAACTTGAGGGCCGCCAGGGCTACCTGGTGGATGATCTCCGCTTTTTCATCCTCCGAAACTTCACTGAGGGTGTCCCGCTCTTCCGAATTGTAGGTTACCTCCTGCACCACTTCGGCAATCAGGTCATCGGCATCCACGACGGTGCCTTCCCGGGATTTCATCTTACCGGTCGGCAAGTCGATCATTCCGTACGACAGGTGGTACAAGCCATCCGCGTAGGGCTCTTCCAGCCGTTTGAGCAATTCGAAGAGCACCTGGAAGTGGTAATTTTGTTCGTCGGCAACGACGTACACCATCTTGTCTACCCCAAAATCCTTGTACCGCTGGTGGGCAGTACCCAGGTCCTGGGTTACGTAGAGGGAAGTGCCGTCGCTGCGCAGGATTTTCTTTTTATCGAGTTTCGCTTCCGTGAGGTCGGCTTCGATCGACCCATCTTCGCAGGTGTAGAAGACGCCTTTGGCCAGCCCCTGCTCCACGATTTCTTTGCCCAGCAGGTAGGTTTCCGACTCGTAGTACAGCTGGTCGAAAGTAACGCCCAGTTCGTGGTAGGTCGTTTCAAAACCACTGTATACCCAGCCGTTCATTGTTTTCCAGAGGGCCACTGCTTGCTCATCCCCAGCTTCCCAGGCCAGGAGCAGGCTCCGGGCTTCCTGGCCCAGCTGGCTATATTCGTTGAAGTAGGTATTCTTGTACCGCTTGAAGAAGTCGTCGGTGGTTTCTTCGGCCTTGCGGAGTTTGGTGTACACATCCTGCCCTTCGGCGCTCTGCTGCCAGTCGTGGTATTCTTGTTTGAAGTGTTGCTCAAATTGCACGTAGTAAAACCCGACAAAATGGTCGGGCTTGGTTACGGTGGAGGCAGGGGTAGCTCCGTTGCCGTATTTTTGCCAGGCCAGCATGCTTTTGCAAATGGCGATGCCCCGGTCGTTGATGACCTGTACTTTCACCACCTCGTAGCCAACGGCCTCCAGGATCTGCGCCGTAGACCAGCCCAGGAGGATATTGCGGATATGCCCCAGGTGGAGCGGCTTGTTGGTGTTGGGCGACGAAAACTCGACCATCACTTTCTGCCCGTTGGGCGGTTGTTGGCCATAGTGGCCGTCCTGGCTGATGTCCAGCAGGAAATCCTTCCAGTAGGTATCCTGGATCACCAGGTTCAGAAAGCCTTTGACCACGTTGAAGCGATCAATCTCAGGTACTTCCCGCACCAGGTACTCGCCCAACTCCGCGGCAATGGCCTCGGGGCCTTTGCGGGCCGCCTTGGTGAAGGGGAAAACTACTACGGTATAATCGCCTTCAAACTCTTTGCGCGTCGTGTTGATGGGCACGTCGGCGGCGGAAAATTCGGTTTGGTAGAGGGCTTTTACGCCTTTGGTTACCTGGTTCTGAATAAGCTGGATGATATTGGTCATAATCGAGATTGGCTATTTGCGGAGCAAAGATAAAAATCCTGGCCGGATGATAAAGGAGGCTACGTCTGGTGAGGGGTAAAATTGCCAATGGTCGCACACCGGCAGTCCCACAACATCCATCGTATTGGTGGATCGACGATACCAGTGGTATAAAGACAACAGCCGGCCATGGCCTGAGGTTCCTTTTGCAATCCACTTATTTTGGCGCAAGGCTTAGCGCTGCTCCGCCCAGATCTGCGCCAGGTGTACCAATACTTCGGTTACTTTTTCCATATCCTGCACCGTCACCCATTCCTGCTTGGAGTGGAAAGCGTGTTCACCGGCGAAAATATTCGGGCAGGGCAGCCCCATAAAGCTGAGTCGGGAACCGTCGGTGCCACCGCGAATGGCTTTGCGCAAGAGCGGCAACCCCGTCCGGCGGATGGCTTCTTCGGCGTGGGCCACGATCTGGGGGTGCTGATCCAGCACTTCCTTCATGTTGCGGTACTGTTCGGTCACCTGAATTTCGCCACTGGCGCCGGGGAATTGGGTCAGGGTTCGGTCTAGAATAGCCTGCAATTCGGCCTCGTGGTGGGCCAGTTGGGCGGTGTCGAAGTCGCGGACGATCAATTTTATCGTGGTTTCCTCTACGCCACCGCTCACGTGCACGGGGTGCACAAATCCTTCCCGGTCGGTGGTAGCTTCGGGTGCCAGGCGATCGGTGGGCAGAGCCGCGAGGAAAGCGCCGGCCACCTTAAGGGCGCTGACCATCTTGCCTTTGGCAAACCCCGGGTGCGCACTGATGCCGCGGATGATTACCGTAGCGGCATCGGCCGAGAAGGTTTCGTCTTCGAGCGAGCCCCGGCGTTCGCCATCGACGGTGTAAGCGAAGTTCGCTCCCAGTTTTTTTAGATCGACTTTATCTACACCGCGGCCAATTTCTTCGTCGGGGGTAAAGAGAATCTTGATGGTGCCGTGGGGAATCTCCGGGTGCTGAACCAGATGGGCCACGGCGGCCATGATTTCGGCCACGCCCGCTTTGTTATCCGCTCCGAGAAGGGTGGTGCCGCTGGCCGTAACGATGTCGTTGCCCATTTGTTCGGCCAGATCGGGATGCTCGGCCAGGCGGATGACAACGGTAGGGTCATCGGGCAGCACCAGGTCGCGGCCGTCGTAGTTTTTGTGTACCAGGGGTTTTACGCCGTGGCCACTGCTGTCGGGGGAGGTGTCCATGTGGCTGCAGTAGCAGATAACGGGGACCTCGTGGGTCACGGTGGCGGGCAAGGTGGCGTACACGTAGCAGTGTTCGTCGAGGTGGGCGTCGGTGAGGCCCAGTTCCAGCAGTTCCTTAACCAGCACCTCGCCCAGGTCGCGCTGCTTGGCGGTACTGGGGTGGGTAGGGGAGTCGGGGTCCGATTGGGTATCGATTTTTACGTAATCCAAAAAGCGGTCGAGTACAGTGCGCATGGGAACTATTGAATGATGGATAAAGCACAAAGTTAACCCAATAAGAAAAAAATAGTAAAAAATAGTGCGACCGCTTAGGGGGTGTGCCAATTTTTGGTGTCTATACAAATAGAAACGCCTAATAAACAAGCCCCGTTTGCCCCAAACAACCAAAGCCCATTTGGCTAAATCCAAAATCCAAGTAAGATGAATCTAGAAGCAAAGCAAACTTTTCTACGGCAGTTTCCCCTTTTCGAGAACCTGAACGCCGAAGAACTGGAACAACTCAGCAGCATGATGGAGTTTCGGGTGAAGCCGCGCTTCAGTTTCATTTACCAGCCGGACGAGGCTTCGGATCATCTTTTTTTCCTGGCACGGGGAGCTGTAAAAATCGGCACGCACTCCACCGATGGCAAGGAAGTCATCAAACACCTCATCCACCCCATGGCCATGTTTGGCGAACTGGGGTTGATTGGGGAGCAAGTGCGCAAGGAATTTGCCCAGGCACTGAAAGAAGATGTACACATTTACGTACTTAAAGTGACGGATCTGCAGCGGCTCATGCGCTACAATTTTGCCCTCACCACCAAGATCATGAACGCCTTCGGCTCGCGGCTCATCTCCGCCGAGACCCGCCTGGAATCACTCATCTTCAAGGACGCCCGTACCCGCATCGTCGATTTTATTGTCGAATCGGTCAACAAGCGGGGCAGCCGGGTGGGCTACGAGATGTTGCTGCGCCACAGCCTTACCCACCAGGATATTGCTAATATTACCTGTACCAGTCGCCAGACGGTGACCCTGGTGCTCAACGAACTTAAAAAATCCGATCTGATTTATTTCAACCGTGGTAAAATTTTGGTTCGGGATATGGCCCGCCTGACGTAAAGGCTTCCGTAGCTGATCGGTCAAATGATAAAAGAGCCAGCGGAGGCGCTAAATAACCCCAACAAATATTCGATTCGGGCGGGCACAAAAATTGCTACGGCAATTTTTGTACCCGCTTTTTTATTTGGAGGGGTATACCCCCAGGGAACAAATCTATGGTCAGCTTTTGTGGGGGTTATATCATTAAGCCAGCGTCTTCCGCGGATCAGGAACAGTGAGAAAGTAACCAATGACCAGTAACGTGATCAGACCAATCGCGAAGAGTGCGGTGAAAGAACCAAACTGGTACCAGAGGAGCCCGGTGAGCGAGCTGGCTGCCAGGGCACAAATGCTCTGGAGTCCGGAATAGGTGCCAATGGCCGTGGCCGTGTCTTGCGGCGCGGTGATGTTGGAGATCCAGGCTTTGGAGATTCCTTCCGTAGCTGCGGCATAGACGCCGTAAAGGAAGAAGAGGCCGAAAAAGAGATAAAGATTGGTATTGAAAGACATGCCAAAGTAGACCATGGCAAACAGTGCAAGCCCCGCTATGAAAGTAGCTTTTAGCCCCATTTTATCTGCCAGGATGCCAATGGGGTAAGCCAATAACGCATAGACCAGGTTGTAAAAAATGTAGACCCCGATCACCATCGTGTCATCGAACCCCGACTGCTTGGCTTGCAGCAGGAGAAAAACATCCGAGCTGTTGAAGAGGGTGAAAAGGAGGAGGCCGGTTACCAATTGGCGGTAGGCCGCCGGACCCGTTTGCCAGTATTTCAGGAAAGAAAAGAAAGGGGTAGCTGCCTTATGTTGGGGGTTGGTCACCGGTTTTTCCTTCAGTAACAAAGCCACCAGTACCGCCAGCATCCCCGGAATAAAAGCAATAAAGAAGAGCGTCTTATAGTCTTCGGGGTAAAAGTACAGGTACACCAACGCCAGGGCTGGCCCCAGGGCGGCTCCGAGGGTATCCATGGAGCGGTGGAAGCCAAACACTTCACCCCTGGTGGCGGGGGTGGCTTCGCCCGAAAGGATGGCATCGCGGGCGCCGGTGCGGATGCCTTTGCCGAAACGGTCCAGTGTGCGCGCCAGAAAGATCCAGAGCGGAAACACAAAAATGGCCATCATGGGCTTGGAAATGGCACTGATGGTATAACCTACCTGGACGAAGGGCACGCGGCGGCCAGCCGTATCCGAAAGTTTGCCGAAATACCCTTTGCTCAAACCCGCCGTCGCTTCGGCCAATCCTTCGAGGATGCCGATGAGCACAATGGAAAAGCCAATGGTTTTGAGGTAGATGGGCAGGATGGGATACAGCATCTCACTGGCCGTGTCGGTAAACAAACTGACCAACGATAAGATCCAAACGGTGCGGGTTATGTTTTTCAAGGTCTCGGCGGGTTTTGTACGGGTGAATGTACTTGATTTTTGGGGAGAGTGGATGAGAATAGTTTAATGCCTGCCGCGCGACCTCAAAGGTTAACGAATAGTAGGTCTGGCGCAGGGACGAGCAGCAGCAGGGATGGGCGGGAGGCAACGCCGACCAGACAGCCCGGCGCCCGGCGATGGTGGGCTACGCCGCCAGAGGAGTCCACTGGCGCCGGGCGGCTGCCCAAATGCTTCACCACGTTAGTCGGAGGATAAAATTGGGGGTGAAACCCATGTTTACCTTGTCGTTGTAAGCCAGCGCGGAAGGTCGGTTGGGTCGGTTGTCAATGTAGATTTCCCGGTTGTAGATGTTGCGGTGGTGGTAGATATTGTAGAAGGAGAGGCCTACCCGTAAACTGCTGAGGTGTAGGAGAGAGGGGGTGAATTGGTACACCAGGGAGGCGTCTAACTGGTGTTCGGCAGGTAGGCGTTCGCTGTTGAAGGCATGGACGAGCGGGCGCACGGTTTCTCGTGGTCCCGGGCTGTTGGGTGGTGCCGGCAGGACCTCGAAGTTGCTGCTGGCGGAGTAGGGCCTGCCGGAGCTGATGGTCCAGCCCAGGGAACATTCGAGGTTGCCGAAGGTCCACAGGTGGGCCCAATTCAGGGCGTGGGGCTGATCGATGGCTGCCGCAAAGTCGGTGTCGAAGAACGTTGGAAAATGGTAATCGATCTGGCTGAAGGAATAGCTCAACCAGCTTTTGTAGTTGTTCCACCGCTTTTTGACCAAAATATCCAGCCCGCGAATGTGGGCATCGCCCAGGTGATAGCGGTTGGACAGGCCCTGGTCGAAACCCGATGACAAGGAAGTGAGGCCCGTGACTTTTTTGGCGTAAGCCTGTACGTGGAGTAACCAGGTGTTTTTTCGATAGACAGCCCCTAACTGCAGGTGATTGGCATTGAGTACGGGTACTTCTGCCGATCCGGTCAGTCCCCAGACGGGTGTTTCAATGCTCGCCTGATCGCCTTTCAATTGGATGAGCTGGCTCAGGTATTGGTTGTATTTACCGGTATTCAGGTACAGGGTGAGTTGGTCGGTGGGGCGGTACCAGAGCCGGAAACGGGGTTCCAGGTACTGCTTTTGAACCAGTTGGTACTGACTAAGGCGCAGCCCCGCCTGGAAGCCGATTCTGCTTTCGCTGTTGGTCTGGAAGTCGGCGTACAAGACGTGCAACGGGGAGTCAAAGGCGCGGTTGCCCGAGTCGTCATCCATACTGCTGGTTGTAATACCGAAAGCCACCTTGTAGTTGGTCAGCTGGTAGCCTACTTTTAGCGAATGATTGGCATGCGTGAGGTAGTCCGCCTGCAAGTGAAGCTGTTGTTCCTGAATGCTGCTGTTTTTCCGGCCGATCTTGTCGGGATTGACCTGGCCTGGGGTCAGCACACTGTAGCCGTAATCGTAGTGGTAATCGGTATGCAGGGCTTCCAGGGTGGTCGACAAGCGGGGCTGCCATTGATGCCGCCAGGCTACCTTGATGCCACTGTTGGCCAGGGCGAAGGTGTCGGCCTGGGTTTGCATCCGCTTGTCGTCCAGGATGTTATCCGAGAAGTCGTTGGCGGCATAGTATCCGGCTGCGGTTAGCTCATCCTGCTTTGATAATTGATACGTTAGCTTGAGGTTGGTATCGAAAAAATTGAAATCGTCGCTGATATGGATACCTGGCGGCAGCCGGTTAAGGTCGATATTTTGCACCAGGATGCCTTGCTGAACACGGCGGGTGATATTTTTAAAAGTGGGCGAACGCCAAAGCCCCGTGGTGGAGTGCCGCAGGGAGAATATGGCCGACAGGCGCTGATCCCTGGATGCCAGCTGGCCATCGAGAAAGCCATCAATCAAATTGGTGCCGATCCCGATTTGTGTGGACGGTGACGCATCGGCTACCGATTCCAGTTGGATCACACTGGAAATACGCCCACCGTATTCGGCTCCGAACCCACCGGCAAAAACGGTTACTTTATCAATAAAGAAAGGATTGAAAGCCGAGAGCATCCCAAAATAATGCGCCGTGTGGTAGACGGGGATACCCTCCCAGAGGACGAGGTTTTGATCGGGTGTTCCGCCCTGTACCGAAATGCCGGAAGGCGTGCCGTCGGCGGACGATACGCCGGGTAAAAACTGGATGGTATGCAGGATGTCGGGGGCTACCTGCCCGGGCAAGGTGCCGGTCTTGGCGGGCTGCAATTGGGTGTAGGCGCCGTTGTCGCCAGACAAAATACCGTCGGTCAGGTATTCTTTGACGATGAGGAAATCTTCGCCAAAGCTGTAATAGTCCAATAAAATGGTGGAGCAGGGGCGTTGCCACAATTGCCGTACCGCCAGCCGCTGCTCCTGGTAACCGACGTAACTGATGATGAGTGTGTCGGTTTTCGCGTTTCCGTTTACCCGTAAGGTGAACGAGCCATCGGATTCCGTGACGGTGCCCTGACGTGCCTGCTGCAAGTAAATATTGGCGCCCAGGAGCGGCGCTTGGGTCAGCAGGTCTCTGACCTGGCCGCAGAGGGTTATCTCTTCGGCTTGCCCGGGAACGGGTACGGTGCTGCGCCTGACTGCAGGCTTGGAGAGTAGGACGTATTTTTCCTGTACGATCTCGAACACCAATCCGCTGCCCTTTAAGGTGGTGGTTAAAAAGGCCGGCAGTTTACGCGCACCCCTGGGGGGCACCACTTGCAGGGCGACAATATCTTCCTGCTTGTAGCTGAACAAAAGGCCGTACTTCGCCTCCAGCGTGTGGATGAGGTTTTCCAGGGGCATGGCCTGGGCCGGCACCGCAATGCGCAGGTCTTGGGCCGTGCCTGCCGTGGCGCCCAGGAGCAGGAGCAGCAAGAAGATCAGGCCATTATTGGGCATAGAGTACAACCGTTTTGTCTGGATGGAGCACGTAGCGAATCCCCAGAGGAGTCAGCGTGGTTTTCAGGGCCAGGTCCAGGTCCTGGTGGTCAAAATTACAGGAAAGGATGGTGGTGGTATCCACTGCGCGGGCGTCGATGCGGACTCCAAATTGCCGTTCCAGTGCTGCGAGTACTGTAGCCAGGGGGACTTGGCGAAATTTGGACACCCCCGCCATCCAACTGATCGGGTCATTTGCTGGCGTCGTCCATTGCATCGTGACTTTACCGGCAGTGAGCCGGATGGCTTCCTGGGGCAGGAGTACGTGGCGCTGGGTTTGCGCCAGGTTGGTTACGGCCACTTTCCCCGTCTGGCAGCTGACTTCCAGGGTGTTGTCCCGCGACCAAACGTTGAAGGTGGTGCCCAGTACGGCTACCGTGCCGTTGGTGGTATAAACGGTAAAGGTTTGACCTTTTTCGACATTGAAAAAGGCTTCGCCCGTCAGCTCGACCCGGCGCTCGGCGGCCCAGGTTTTCGGCTGGTAGGTCAATGCGCTTTCGGCGTTCAGCCGGAAGGTCGATCCATCGGGCAAACGGCCTTCTTGTTGTTCCTGCTGGCCAGTGGCCCAGGTTACCGGTTGTGCTGTGGGCCAGAAAAACCAACCCGCCAATAGCAAAACAGCTGCGGCGGCGGCGTATTTTGCCCACCTGGACAGGGTTCGCCTTTTGCCGGTTGTGGGGGGCTTGGCTTTCTTGTCGATCGCCAGGATGTCGGCCAGCATTTGCGCTTCCGCGAATGCCGGCACCTCCAACTGGTCGGTCTTGGCCCGCAGTTTTTCCAGCGCCTCGTATTCCGGACGTTGTTTAAAGCGGTCCAGTTCGGCGGCCGTCAGTTGGCCATTTACCCATTTGTGTAGCAGTTCATCATTTTTCATCGCTCATTTTTGCTCGTTTTAAAATTTCCCCTCTTTCCTTAAAGACACTTCAGCTGCGGCAAGACGTAAGTCGTTGGCCGAAAAAAAAAGTACTGCTGATCCGTCGCTTACCGGATACCCGCAAATAATTGGCGCAGGGTATCCAGGGCATTGTACATTCTTTTCTCCACGGTCTGCTTGCTGATACCGAGCAGGTCGGCGATTTCCTGGTAGGTTTTTTTGTCTATTCTGCTCAGCAAGAAAACGACGCGTTGTTTTTCTGGCAAGGCTGCAATCGCCGTTTCCAGCTGTGCTTTCAGTTCTTTTTCTTCGAGCAGGAAGGCCGGGCTTTCGTGGTGTGCTTCGGATTGTGGCCGGTGCTCAAATTGCAGTACCACCCGTCGGTGTTTGTAGGTGTTGAGCAGGAGGTTGTTGGCGATTTTAAAGACGTAACCTTTGGCGTTTGCCTTCAATACCGCCTGGCAGTTTTGCCACAAGCGGGTGAAGGCCTCCTGGGTCAGGTCTTGTGCCATACTCAGGTTCCCCGTTTTGTAGTAGAGGAAATGGTAGAGGTTGTTGGCGTAGTCCTTAAAAATGGCGGTGTAAACCGATTCCTCGCAAACCGTGTCCGAATGAGACATAACTTTTTTTTGATGTGCCGGGTAGGTCTTTATTAGGGTGAGTTGTCTTTAGGGGGAACAACGTCAAAAAAAAATGACGGCCGGTGGAGCCGAGTGGCGCTCCTAAGCAGCGGTTCAAAGGTAATAATTGTTGGACTAACTACTAAAAACTAATTGAATGAGAGTTCTCCCCCTTCTTGCATTATGCGGACTGATGACCTTCGCTGCCTGTCGGCCCGACGAAGAGTTGGCCATGGACGGCACCATCGTCGATATCAACAATGGCACCGATACCGGTGGCGATCCGAATACCGGCAACCCCAGTGTAAATATAGCTAGCCTGCAGGAACTGGGCCGCCTGCTGTTTTGGGATCCGGCACTTTCGGGGCAGCTCGACGTAGCTTGCGCCACTTGCCACCACCCTGATTTTGGGTATGCCGACGGCCGCGCGCTACCCATCGGGGTAGGGGGGCAGGGGCTCGGCCCCGGGCGTTTTGATGCCGTCAATGACGATATTGGCCTGGTGGGTCGCAATGCCCCCACCATCATCAATACGGCATTCAACGGGATGGATGTGAATGGCAATTTCAACGCCGGACAGGCGCCCATGTTCTGGGACAACCGGGCGCAGGGCCTGGAAGCTCAGGCGTTGCTGCCGCTGCAGTCCTTTGAGGAAATGCGCGGGCACGCCTTCGACGAATCGGTCAGCCTGGATAGCATCGTCAACCGGCTGCGCGCCAATGATACCTACCAGACGTTGTTCGCGGCGGCCTATGGCCAACAGAATACCATCAACGCTACGAATATTGCGGCGGCTATTGCCGCTTTCGAGCGGACCATTGTGGCCACCAATAGCCCTTTTGATCGTTTCCAGGCGGGTGACTCCAATGCCCTGACGGCCGACCAAATTCGGGGGATGGATCGCTTGCAGCAGATTGGTTGTATGGATTGTCACAGCGGGCCGATGTTCTCCGACTTCCAGTTGCACGTGATCGGGGTACCCGACAGCCCCCAGCTAGCGACCAGTGACGCGGGCGCCAACGGCACCTACGCCTTCCGGACGGCCACCCTGCGCAACCTGACGGAAACGGGCCCCTATTTTCACAATGGCGTTGGCGGCAACTTACAGCAGGTACTGCAGTTTTACCTGGCAGCCCGCGGCAATGGTGGCCCTGGCCCTGGCGGTCCTGGCGCTTTGAATGTCAATCCCAACGTCAGCCGCAATGACCTCGACGTGGAGATCCGCAACCTCAATAATTTCAATAACAACGATGTCCAGGATATGATCGCCTTCATCAGGGCGCTGAATGACCCTGACTTTGACCGGATTATCCCGGCAACGGTTCCGAGTGGGCTGCATCCTGGGGGGAATATTGAATGAGGAGGAGAATTCCGCCCGCTTAGCACGGTCCCACTTCCGACCTCCTATTTCGCACTTCCGATTTCGACCACCTTCCTTTACTGCATCCTGATTCGCCAATGCTTCGGGTAATAGTTGTTGTAGCGGTTACCCAGTCCTTTGGCCCAGCCCAGGTTGAGGCCCTGGTGGCGAACGATGGTCCAGCCGCGGGGCAGTTCCGGAATGGGCGGCGTACCCTTGCGCAAGAAATCGAGGGCTGTTTCCGCGTCTACCTCCACGGCGGGCAGGTTGGGATTGCTAGCGGTGGCGAGTGCCCAGTTGCTACTGGGAATAAGTTGTTGCCCTTTCCATTCTCCCAGTAGGGTGCCTACCTCCAGGCGGTGGAGGTGGTTGGCCAAAATTTGGGCGTCGGCTACGAGCGGGGTGGCCAGGGCCCGCCAGTTGTTGCTGGGGGTCACGTAGTATTGCAGGTTGGCCTCCGGCGTGGCCCAGGCATCGGCGGCAGCTTGGTCTTTTTTGGGTACGGGGGTGAGTCGGTGAAAGGCGGAGCTGATCCCCTGAAAACTGCGTGCGGACGGTGCCTTGCGGAAGGCCGCGAGGTAAAACCCTTCGCCTGCCAGCCGGTGGGGATAAGCTTGCTGGCCGTGGGTGCGGGGCGCCAGTCCCCATGCGGCAGGAAAATCCAATGGCTCGTGGGTCAGTGCCGGATCAGCGGCGAGTACGGCGGCATTGGTATCGTTTTCTGAGCGGTTGTAGGTGCAGGTGCTGTAGAGGAGGATGCCACCTGGGGCAACCAGCTCCCTGGCTACGTCCAGTATTCGTCCCTGGCGGGCCGTGCAAAGCTGGACGTGCTCCGGCGACCATTCGCTGCGCGCATTCAGGTCTTTGCGAAACAGGCCTTCGCCCGAGCAGGGTGCGTCTACGAGTACCAGGTCGAAGAAGCCCGCCAGGCCCACAAAATCGGCGACGTCGTGGTTGCTGCTGAACGTGTTGTCGTAGCCCCACTTGGTCAGGTTGTAGCGCAGCACCTGGTAGCGGGTGCGGATGACTTCGTTGGCCAACAGCCAACTACCCGGCGGCAGGATGGAGGCCAACAGGGTGCTTTTGCCACCCGGCGCTGCGCACAAGTCGAGCACCCGCAGGGGGCGCGGCTCGGGGAAGCACCGTGCCACCGCGGCGGCAATGAGCATGCTGCTGGCTTCCTGCACGTAGTAGGCGCCAGCATGAAAACAGGGGTCGAGGGTGAACGACGGCCGCTCGGCCAGGTACACGCCCCGCTCGTACCAGGGTACGGTAGCGCTGGCCACCAGCGGTAGCATCGGCTTGCGGGGGTTGTAATGCAGGCTCACCGGTGGTGGCGTCTCCAGCACTTCGGCGAAGGTGGGGTAGTCGGCGGCCAGGAGATCCTGCATCTGCGCCTCAAAAGCGCTGGGGAGTGGCGTCATAATTAATAAATAGTATAGTGCAAAACTAACCAACTTTTGGCAGATGAACCGTTTGTTCCTTACCTTTGCACCATGGAAATAGACAAAAACACCCTCATTAAGGCCCTGGCTGGCGTCAAAGATCCCCATACGGGGCAGGATTTGATTACGGCCAATCGCGTGCGCGACCTGGAAGTGGACGGCGCTAACGTCCGCTTTACCCTCGAGTTGCCCAACCTGAATAACGACTACAAGTCGCAACTCAACTTCGCCTGCCAGGAGGCCATTTTGGCGCATTACCCCCAGGCCAACGTACACGTGCACATGATGTCGCACACGGCCGAGTCGCAGGAAAGTACCAGCCCGCTGCCCCACGTGCAAAACATCATTGCCGTTGGCAGTGGCAAGGGGGGCGTAGGTAAATCTACCGTGGCTGTCAACCTTGCCCTGGGCCTCCGCGCCCTGGGTGCCCGTGTGGGGCTGCTCGATGCCGACCTCTACGGGCCTTCCATCCCTACCATGCTGGGCCTCGCCGGGCAGCGCCCCAAGATCGAGACCATCCACGGCCAGCCCAAGATCATGCCACTGGAGGCCCACGGCATCTACACCATGTCCATCGGCTTCATTATCGAGGCCGAACAAGCCGTTGTCTTGCGGGGGCCGCGCCTCAGCGGTATCATCCGCCAGTTCATCAACGACACGGTTTGGCCGCCGCTTGACTACCTCATCGTCGACCTGCCTCCCGGCACGGGCGATATCCAACTGACCCTGGTGCAGACCGTCCCGCTTACCGGCGCTATCCTCGTGACTACCCCGCAGCAGGTTGCCCTGGACGATGCCATCAAGGCCATGAACATGCTCTTCCTGCCCAACATCAATATTCCCGTACTGGGGGTGGTCGAAAATATGGCCTGGTTCACGCCCGCCGAGCTACCCAACAACAAGTACTACATCTTCGGGCAGGGCGCTGGTGCCAAACTCGCCAAGGCCAGCAACAGCATGTTGCTGGGACAGGTACCCCTGGTACAAGGCATCCGGGAGTCGGGCGATGCCGGTGTGCCCGCCATGCTCAACAAAGCGGACACCATCTCCCGCCCCGTTTTTCTGAAAATCGCCCAAAACACGGTGCGCCAGTTGGCCCTGCGCAACGAAATGATGGGCCCCTCACAGGTGGTGAAAGTACAATCGTAACTTAGGGCAACGACTGAACTATTATTTCCGTAAATTTGTATTCTTTAGTACGGATACGTATTACTATTCGTCTCAACCTCAAGATATGTCTGTTAGCGAAAAAGAAGCTTTGTTGGTCCGGGTAGATGCTGCACTCGAAGAGGTACGGCCCCATCTCGCTGTCGACGGTGGCAACGTAGAGGTGGTAGATATTACCGAAGACCACATCGTGAAGGTCCGCTGGCTGGGCAACTGTGTTGGCTGCTCCATGTCGGTGATGACCATGAAGGCAGGTCTCGAACATACCATTAAGGGGCGCCTGCCCGAAATCAATTCGGTCGAAGCGGTCAATTAACCGGTCGTTGCATCTTTTACGGCAGTATTACCAGTCGTTGCACCCTCCACACCCCGTGTGCCAGCCATTGCAAACCATACATGCCACTGTTTACGTGCGGCAAGGTTAAACTTCCTGCTGCCCCTGACCATTCCTGCACCAGGCGGCCCTGGGCATCGCGCAATACACACCGGTCAGGAGAAAAACCTGGGGGTAGCTGAATGGTCGTACCACTATTAACAGGATTTGGAATAGCCCACGTAGCACCAGGTGTAGTGGCTTCCTGGGCACGGCTAACCAGCGGGAATGCCGGGCGCAGGTACAGCACAAAGCCATCGTGGTCGCTGGAACGGGTCGGGATATTGGGGTTGGCGAAATAGGCTGTTGCGGCATCGGCATTGCCCCGCGCAAAGGCCAGCTCGTTCACCGCCAGGTCCTGCAGCTGGGTACTCAGGCAGTGATCCAGCAGTTGGGCCGATCCCTGGAAAACGTAGGAATAACTTTCGGTATCAGCCGGGGTGTAAGCATAATCTATCAGGGTGGGGTTCACAATCGGATCCACGGGTAGTTGGGCGCCCAGGCTTTCCCGGCCGGCTATCTGGCTCAGCACATCCACGTAGCCATCCGAGTAGGGGAGGGCGTTGAAGTCACCAATGATAAAGAGGTTTTCGTCCTGGCGATCCTGAATCATCTCCGCTACGGAGATCGACTGCTGGTGGCGCTTGGCCCGGACAAAGTTGGAACTGTTGGGGTCTTCGATGCCGCCCAGGGAGCGCAGGTGGAGGTTGAGTACCCGAATGGGGGTGGGCGGATTGGTGGGCAGGTTGGCCTCCAGCAGCAGCGGTGGCCGGTCGTGCAGGCGCCCGCCGTTACTCAGCTTTTCGGCTGCCCCCAGCAGGCGCACCTGCACATCGCGGATACGGGTGCTGACCAGGTAAGCCGAGTTGATGGGCGTATTGTTGTTGCCCTGGATGAGGTAGGACACGTAGTTCAGCGCTGGATTGCGTTGGTTGATGAAGATGTTCAACTGTTGCAGCACACCGAGGTTGCCGACCTCTTGCAGGGCGATAATATCCGGTGCGCCCAGGCGATCGACAATGTAGCGGGCTACTTTGGGCAGTTGCAGGGCGAGGGCCTCGTTGTCTTCCCGCAGTTGCAATACATTGATACTTCCTATGGTAATTTCATCGGCTGCCCTGGCCCGCAGGTTGCGCTCGGACACCGTGCCGGTGGTGGTGTAGTTTTTCGCGAAAGCCAGGTAAATGTTGTCGCTTTGGAACAGTACGGCCGTGCTCGTCACCGTCTGTCCGTAACTGAAAAAGCGGTTGGCTGGTTGTCCGAGCGCATCGGTTGCGAGCCAGAAAACTTCGGGGTTGTCATCCCACACCGGTAGCCCGTTTTGCCCAGGGTAGCTGATGCCAGCTTCGCGGAACGGCCGATTTGGGGTGAGCGCCAACGCCGCCAGCCCGTCGCCTTGGTCGGGGCCGACCACGGCTGCCACAAAACTGACCAACATGCCCTCGACCCGTTCCAGGTCGCGTACCAGGCCAGGGCTTCCCGAGGGAAAATCTGCGGTGAACACCACTGCGGGCGGTAGTACGGCCGTGTTGCCGGTGGGGGTAACATGGAGGTCATTGCCCGAAAATTCCGTCTGCCCCGCAAACTCCTTCACGATGCCACTGATATTGACCAGCTGCCCCACGCTGACCGTCGGGAAACTGCCCGTATAGACAAAAATACCGTCGGAGGTCAGGGGGTCATTGTCGCTTCGTTGGGGTGGGGTTTGGGCAAAGAAAAAATCTGGCCCAACGGCCGTCACTACGTTGTTGGCGGTAGTCACCAGCTGACCAACCAAGGGGCTCGTATTGCCACTGCCCTGGATTTCCCACAGCTCCAGGTTTTGCCCCGTGAGCAGCGGACACCAACCGGCCAGGAGCAGCCCCCAGAATAAAGCGCGCGCGGGCTTTAACATTATAGTCGTTTTGTTGTTACCATTGAACATATACCAGCTTATGAATCAGCCAGAATCAATATTTGCCAAGACCATCAACCCCATCTATCAGGCTGGCATGGCCTTGGGTGGGGTGGTACTCTTTTCGTTCATCGCAAAACTAGTACATTCCACCGGACTTGTCGATGTTCCCCAGCGATTTCCCTGGATGGCCGCGGCCTCTTTTATGCTCTTGTTTGCACTCTTCAATAGCATCTTCAGCCTGAGTTCCGAAAACCTGATGAAATACTGGGGCAAATCGCTCTATTGTTTCATGGGCCTGGCTGCGGGGGCAGGTTTTTTCGCCTACCTATTGTCGTCATTGACGATGAACGAAGCGGGATCCTACCGTTGGATTTACATCGTCGTGGCCATTGGTTACCTGGTCTTTCTCAGTATGATGGCCATGCTCCGCCGAATTGTGGAATTTGCCCAACGCGAAGAATGGAACCAGCCGCGGCAAAGGCGGAAGTAGTGGGGTGGAAATGGTACAGGGCGTAATTTTTTAAGCTATTCCAATTCGCCCATCAGTTGTACTTCGTAAGCGTAGCCGTTGGGCGACTGTTCCTGCAATTCTAAACGAAAATATTTGGCCGTCACGGGTTTGAATTTGAATTCCTGAAAAGGTGTTTCGGTCACCAGCGCGCTGATCGCCTTGAATTGGCCAATGCGCGTGAAGGGGCCGGTGGGGGCGGTATTGCCGTAGGACAATTCAAAAGTCAAAAACTGGCTGCCCCATTTTCCGGGTATTAGGTAATTGAATTGATCAAAGGTCGCGCTGTGCTTGTCTTTGAACCCCCAAACGGCAAAATCATTGTTGGTGAAAATGTCCTGATTGTCTTTGCCATCCACCAGTCTTTCCATTTGCACCCCCGCAGAAACAAGGATGACGCCCCCGTTGTCGGGTGCAATTAAATTAATTCGCTTTCCGCGCAGTTGTTCGTACGATTTACCCGTAGTCAAATTGGGGTTAATAACCCGGGCCTGGGCCATATTTTCCTGGGCTTTGGCGGTGTTGCCCAATTGTTCGTAGGCATAAGCCAGGTTTTGGTGCACCGTAGCGAGCGGCGCCTGTTCCGCTACTTTTTCCAGGTATTGGACGGCGGTCGCATAGTCCTGATTTTTCAGGGCACCCATCCCTTCGGTGAGCCACTGCGCAATGTCGGTTTCGTTGGCTTGTAAGCGCTCCCGCAAGCTGGCGTCCAGGTTGCCACGCAATTTGAGCTCCTGCTGGATTTCCCGCAGCGACACATAGGCAAGTTCTTGCCCTCCACTTAGAAAACCAAAGGCGTAGTATCCCCCTGCTAATAGAACAGACAAACCGATTATCAGCCCCCAGAATTGCCAACGTCCCAAGCCCGCAATGGTCTTTTTATTGATGGTATTACCCGAACCCAGCAACACATCCTGTCCGCTCTGGACATTGATGTGGCTGCCGCGAAAATCGGCTACATTTCCCGTTTGCAGGATCGCAGCAACCTGGTCGTTGAGGAACTCTTTTTGGAGCCCTGCCAGTACTGGCGTTGGTGAAGCAACACCACTTTCGATTTCCGCAAGCAAACCCAATGTGCCAGCTGTAATGCGGTTGCGCACCCGCTCAGCCTCTTCGTAGCCGATCAATCCTCGGGTGGCTTGCTGCTCGTTGTTGGCCCAGGCCGCCTGTAAGAGCTGAGCCCCCTGTTGCCAGGTAGGATGTTGGTTTTCGGTCCAGCTGGTAAGTTGTTTAAGCGCCTCGGCAGTACGGGCGGAGGTAAGCAATTGGCGAATGCTAACAGGCAGTTCCATACCTTATTGTTTAATCATTTCAGGTAATTAAATCTATCCTGGAATAATAAACAATGTTACCGGTATTTGCTGAGATTTTCAATGGCCAGCCACTTAAGTTTTCCGGTATTAATACTGCTCAAAAAGTGGATTGCAGGTATTTTGGTGCCGCAGCAAAGTAGCTTTTATGGCAAATACGTGGCCAGCGCGCTCTCCATCTCTCGCCGCAGTTTTTGTGCCGCCGTACGGGCCTTTTCCGCAAAATCTTCCCCGCTGCCCGCGTAAATGATCCCGCGCGAAGAGTTGACCAGCAGTCCGCAATGGTCGTTCATGCCGTGGCGGGCTACGGCCGCCAGATCGCCCCCCTGGGCACCGATACCCGGAACCAGGAAGAAATTATCGGGTGCCAGTTGGCGCAGCTCGCGGAATTTTTCGGGGTGGGTGGCGCCGCAGACGAACATCAGTTCATCGGGGCTGGCCCAGGTTTGGGCTTTTTGCATCAGTTTGGCGTAGAGAGGTTGGCCATCTTCCTGGGGGGTAAACTGGAAATCGGCACTGCCCTCGTTGCTGGTCAGCGCCAGCAGGATTACCCATTTTTCAGGAAAACCGAGGAAGGGCTTCACCGAGTCTTCCCCCATGTAGGGGGCTACCGTGACGGCGTCGGCGCTCAGGGTCTCGAAGAAGGTTTGCGCGTACATGCGCGAGGTGTTGCCGATATCGCCGCGTTTGGCGTCGGCAATTTTGAGGTGCAGGTCGCCGATGTATTCCAGCGTGGCACGTAGCACTTCCCATCCTTCGGGGCCCATGGCTTCGTAGAAGGCCGTATTGGGTTTGTAGGCTATGCAGAGGTCACGGGTAGCGTCAATGATCGCCTGGTTGAAGCGGTACACGGCCGCCGGACCAGTACCCAAGTGCGCGGGGATGAACCGCGGGTCGGGGTCGAGGCCTACGCAAAGGAAAGATTTTCGTTCTTTTATCCACTGGAAGAGTTGCTGCCGGTCCATAGCTTTCTTTTTATCTTTGCCACGAAGTTAAAAAGAAAGTCAAGGATAGCAAGAATGACCAAGACCAATGCCCTGCGTTTACTGGACAAAGCTGGTGTGCCGTACCGCCTGATCAGCTACGCCTACGCTGCCGAAAACCTGGATGTGGCCACCATTGCCGCCGATAACCAGCTGGCGCTGGGGCAAGTATTCAAAACGCTGGTCTGTACGGGCGACAAAACCGGTCCGGTAGTAGCCATTGTTCCCGGCGACGAAAGCCTGGACCTGAAAGCCCTGGCCAGGGTGAGCGGAAATAAGAAAATGGCTTTGTTGCCCCTCAAAGACCTGACGCCTACCACGGGCTACGTGCGCGGGGGCTGCTCGCCCCTGGGCATGAAAAAACGGTTTCCCGTTTACCTGGATGAGGGCGCGCGCCAGTGGCCGGAGATACTCGTCAATGCGGGTGCACGCGGCACGCTTTTTGCCGCTGACCCACAAATTTTTGCCGCAGCTTTCGGGTTGGTGTGGGCAAAAATAGGGGAGGGGGTGCCGTAGGGGCTGTCGAATCTGGAAATAGATAATATAATCAACGGCGTTTTCTTCTAAAGTTGGTTCTCGCAGCGACGCAGCGCAGCAACGGCTCGCGGCGAAAGAGCTTGCCACGCTTTTTAGCGTGGGCGGGGGATGGGTTCTCTTGAATGCGCCATTTCGGATAAACATCGCGATAACGCATTAAATAATCCCAGATTCGACAGCCCTGGGGGGTGCCGTAGGCAGGTTACTCACCTGACATGGTAATTTGGCAATCAAAAACGATAAAAACAAAATGCCCAGCGAATAGTCACAAATACTCACCCACCCTCCACACTTACGCATCGGCGATGGATTGTCGACCAGGGTACCCCTAATTTTAATCCATCACTAAAAACCAACCCACTATGCGTAACTTAATTTTCTGCTGCTGCTGCTACTGCTGCTGTTTTACCACTCCAATCAGTGCCCAGGATGAGCCTGCCATCTACACGGTCATTGCGCCTTCGGGAATGTCTTTGCGCGAAGGCCCCGGTCAAACTTTTGATCGCATCGGAGGGGTACCCTTTAACACCCAAGTGAAAGTGCTTTCGGCAAATATCGACTACCAGAAGACCGAAACCATTGATGGCCGGACGGCGTACTGGTACCCCGTGCAGTACGGCCAGCAAAAGGGGTATTTGTTTTCGGCTTACCTCAAGCCCGGCGCCTTGTTTAAACCTTCGCAAGGGAAGGTAGATCGGGACATTCGAATTGTGGTGCCCGACGTCCGGTTCGAGTCATTGAACTTCGATGATCAACTCAACTGGTATGCTTTGATTTCCTCCGAAGAGGGTAATGCCGGGAATTTTCTTTTGAAGAAAGTAAGCCCAAAAGTAGATTATGCACCTGAAGATGGGCGTGGGATGGTAAGGATAGACTGCGGCCTGAGCGAGCAGTGGGCAACCTTGTTGATTGGTACTAAAAAGCCAATAGCAAACCCTTTGGAAGTGGTACAACAAACTTACCTGCAGTATTTCTCTAATTATTTCAAATGGGGGCGCCCGGTGTATCCTTATGAGCAGGTAGAATTGTTCACCTCGCCGCAAGGGAATGATCGGTATGCGCTGCAGGCCCAGGAAATTTGTCTGGCCGCAAGTGGTGAGGAAGCAACTGATCGGCAGTACCAACTGGGGATTGTCAGGAATGCTTATCCGGAGGGCTACTTCAATGGTTTCGAGCAAGACCTGAGTGCAGAGCTGGCGATAACCTGGGAACCGGGCCAGAAGCCAGAACTGGCCACCAATTTCTATCACCATCCCATTTTACTCTGGCAGGGCGATATCAATGGCGACCAAATGCCCGATTTGCTCTTCCACTGCCCGCCCGTTGGGGAAAGCTGCGGCGGCTCCGTAGCGTATGTGCTGCTGGTTTCCGGGCAGGAAAACGGCGCCTGGCGGTGGCGCAAAGCCGCCGAAGATGTGATTTACTACGAAGGATGCTAAGTTGAGGCAGTAAAATCAGTAAAAAATTAGCAGATTAATATAATTGCTGTATATTTGCGCCCGGCTTTAGAAATAGGGTCACATGGCAATCCCGCAGCTTGCTCGCTCAAGGTAATCGGGGATCATTAAAAAAATTGACATTAAACATGCCAGTAAAAATTCGCTTACAGCGCAAGGGACGTAAACAACGTCCGTTTTATCACATCGTCGTTGCTGATGTTCGTTCCCCCCGCGATGGTCGTTTCATCGAAAAACTGGGTACCTACAACCCAATGACTAAGCCTGCTACCATCGAGATCGATCGGGAAGCTGCTTACAATTGGTTGGCAAAAGGTGCTCAGCCCACCGATACCGTCCGTGCTATTTTACGTTTCAAAGGCGTATTGTATCGCAAGCATTTGATGCGCGGTGTTGAAAAAGGCGCACTGACGCAAGAAATTGCCGACGAAAAGTGGGAACAGTGGATCAACAGCAAAGAAGCCAAGGTTTCTGCCCGTCGGGATGTTACGTTGGCTGAGATTGCCGAAATGCACGCAGTGCGCTTCGGACACAAGCCTACAGTTGTAGTCGTAGAAGAAGAGCCAGTTGTAGAAGCGGCTCCTGCTCCTGCTCCGGCTCCGGTTGTAGAAGCGGCTCCTGCTCTGGTTGTAGAAGCGGTGGCGGAAGAAGCTCCTGCGGAAGAAGTGGTAGCTGAAGTAGCTGAAGAAGCTCCTGCTGCCGAAGAAGAAAAAACCGAAGAGTAGTTTTAACTACCTGAATGTTAGGCCGACGGCTCATTTACCTCCGGGTAGGTGAGCCGTCGGTCGTTGGGTACGACAGCAACGCGTAGCCGTCGCAGAAAAGCCCTTGCTATTTTTTTTCATTTACCCGTTTACACCTGGATAGATTTAGCATTTTTCATTTGCCGATCTCGTAAATAAGCGTATATTTGCAACGGCTGTTAAGGCCATACTTTTATTCCAAATTATGAACAGTGAACCTGGTAGTGCCGTAATGTTGCACTACCAGGTTTGCTTTTAAAATACCCTACTGATGTACGAACTGCGGCCCGAGTATTTAGAAAAACTGGAAATCATTGCCGGCCAGATCCAGGAGAGTGAAGAATTGAAGCAATACCTGGAAGAAGAGGAGGAAGAATACTACAACACCCTCAAGGATCTCTACGAACCCCACATCAACCTGGTGTACCAGGAGGTGGCCCAGCATTTCCCCCTTCAGTTGATTCACCTGGAGCAGATTCTGCTGGATTCCGCCTTTGAAGGCTTGTTCTTGCCCCGTATTTTAGGCTTCAGTGTACTCCGGGGGACGATTGATGCGCACTACAAGTATATTCGCCCCCAGCATCATTTTCAGGCCATTCTGCTGACCATCTGCGAATCCGCAAATTTTGATATCCTCAAAAAGCGGATCGGGCAGACCATTCAAATTGGTTTTTCGCTGAGTAGTGATATTTGGGTAACGAATTTGATCAATAACATCGACAATAAGCGGGTACGTCATTACCTCCAGAGCCTCAAAATTGACCGGCTGCGGGTAGAGGCAGAACGCAAGCGGGATTACGAACGGTACGCCAAGCAGTTCCTGAACGAAAACTTCCTGTGTGTCGTTTTTCCGGATACCCCGGCCGAGCTGACGATTGAATACAGCGGGTTGGAGCGGTTCCTCTTGTTCCGGATTAATACCCAGGAAGACAACACCTCCCTCCTGGAACCCATGGATAACTTTGTTGCCAACGAAGAATTGATCGGTACCAAAGAGCACCTCTACCTGAGTGCCCTTTACGGTGCCTTCCTGGACTTGCCGGCTGCCAACCGCAAGGTTCTTGTTGATAGCCTGGCCAAAGCGCGGAAGAAATTGCCCGAAGCGGATGAACTCTTGCTCCAGTTCATCCTGCAGTTACACGAAAATAAAGAGGCAAAACTGACCCCGGAAGCAGATTTGCGACTGGCCAGCCTGTTCGATCGCAAAACCAAGGACCAACTCAGTCCTTACTTCGATATCATTGAAACCATTCACAACGGCGGCTATACCAATGAGACTACGCAAGAAGCTATCCGTTCCGTATACCTCAACCACGAAGGTTTATCGGCTTTTAACGAAGGAATTCGACGGACGGTTTTTGCCTATTTCTCCACCTTCATGAAAAACCTGGGGGCTGGCGAGTACACATCGTTTTTCGAGATTACCAAGCTCTTCACCGTCTACATGGGTTTGTTTGGCAACCAGCAGTTCAACCAGGATTTGAAAGAATTGTCGATGAGCTACGTGCGTAAATTACTCAAAGTTTATACCGACAAACGGGGAAAAGACTACCAGGATATCAAGAAATTTGTGTCCAGCACCTTTTTGGATTTCAACTTTCTTACGGATAAAGAAATTGTACTGTTGTTCAAAACCCGGCGCAAGCGCAAAGCCGGTGAAGACGAATAACGCCGGAACGCCGATAAATGATTTTTAAGACAGGCACGATCAGCAAAGTTTGATCGTGCCTGTCTTTTTTTTAAGCCGATCACGAAATAGCTGCGAAACTAAAGTTGCTTACTTTATTTTGTCCCGCCGCTTACTCGTTTATTTGCTAAATTGAGCCCATCTTTTGCCAAACCACCTAGCATTATGCGTTTAACAACATTGGATTGGGGCATCATTGCCGTATTTTTCTTGCTGTCGTTAATCATTGGCCTGTGGACCTCCCGCCGCGCAGGCAAAGGTTTTACGGAGTATTTTCTCTCGGGCCGGGGAATGCCCTGGTGGTTATTGGGCGTAAGTATGGTGGCTACCACTTTCAGCGCAGATACGCCCAACCTGGTTGCTGACATTGTTCGGCAAAACGGTATTTCCGGCAACTGGGTTTGGTGGGCTTTTCTGCTTACCGGGATGCTAACCGTCTTCGTTTACGCCAAATTGTGGCGGCGGTCGGGGATTCTTACCGATCTGGAGTTCTATGAGCTGCGCTACAGTGGCCGACCGGCTTCTTTTTTACGAGGTTTCCGGGCCATTTACCTGGGGGTGATTTTCAACGTGGTCATTATGGCTACGGTTTGCCTGGCTGCCATAAAAATTGGTGGGGTATTGTTGGGCCTGAGCCCGGTTCAGACGGTGCTTATCGCTTCCATTATTACGGTTGTATATACCAGTTTGGGTGGTTTGCGGGGGGTGATCATCACCGACTTTTTCCAATTTATCCTGGCCATGATCGGTATGGTATGGGCGGCGGTAATCATTCTGCACCGCCCGGATATTCAAGGGCTGGAGAGCCTGCTGGCCCACCCTAATTTACAAGGGAAGTTGAATTTTTTACCCGATTTCAACAATTGGGAAGTGGTTTGGCCTTTGTTCATCTTGCCGTTGGCTGTGCAGTGGTGGTCCGTTTGGTACCCCGGCGCCGAGCCCGGTGGAGGGGGCTACATTGTACAGCGGATGTTGTCGGCAAAAAACGAGAAGCACGCGATTGGTGCCACCTTGTTCTTCAATATTTCCCACTATGCGCTGCGGCCCTGGCCCTGGTTGTTAATTGCGTTGGCGTCGTTGATCTATTACCCACTTAAGGTAAATCCCTCCCCGGCAGCCCCACAAATCTACGTACAAGCCAGCGCCGCCAAATTCCTCAATGAGCACCTCACACCGGAAGCGCTTCCGGTGCTGGAGGCGGTTTTGGCGGAGAAAGTAGCGCAAGCGGAACCCGCCGAAAAACACGCCGAGTACCAACGCCTGCAGACTATCGTTGCTGAGCACCCCTTGTCTTTGGAGGTCCGTTCGTTGGCCTATATTTTTGCCAGCAAAAACAAAGACAAAGACCCCGCCTCGTGGAGCGATCCCCTTGACGAGGAAGGCCTGGTTTATATCCAGTTGGCGCAGCCGGATATTGCGATTAGTAAGCTGGGCCATGATTTGGGCTTTTCGCTCATGTTGCAATTTATGCCGGCCGGTCTCCTGGGCTTACTGCTGGCGGCGCTGATTGCTGCCTTTATGTCGACGATCTCTACTCACCTTAACTGGGGCGCCTCCTACGTTGTTAACGATGTGTACAAGCGCTTTGTCCGCCCAGAGGCGACGGATCAACAACAGGTGCTCGTTGGCCGGCTGACGACGGTTGTGCTGATGGTGCTGGCGGCGCTATTGGCCCTGTCGCTGGAGGATGCGCTGTCCTCCTTTAATATTATCCTGCAAATTGGCGCTGGCACCGGCTTGCTTTTCATTTTGCGGTGGTTCTGGTGGCGCATCAGCGCCTTTTCAGAAATAGCGGCTATGTTGATCTCTTTCCTGGTAGCTGTTTATTTTGAGTTTATTCACCCTACGGATATCCCCGACCATGCCCGCCTGGTTTACGGGGTAGGAATTACGACGGTAGGTTGGGTGGTCGTCACTTTCCTGACCCGCCCCACGGCCAAGGAGACCCTCATCAGGTTTTATCGCCTGATTCGGCCCCATTCGCCGGGGTGGGATGCCGTTATTCAGTACGCGATCAAAGCAGAGGAGTTGGCCGCACCCATCCCCACCAGTTCATTTGCCCTGGAGTTGAGTTGTATGTTTGCGGGTTGTTTTCTGGTTTACGGACTGTTGTTCAGCACGGGGTTTGTACTTTATGGTGCCTACTACCAGGCTTTGTTGAGTTTGTCAGTGGTTGTGGTGTCTACCTGGATAATTTTCCGCAACTGGTCAAAAATTCAGCAATAAAAACTGTTAAAATAAGGTTCGTATAAAACTATAGAAAGGGCTCAATAGTTTTTTTAAGGATTGTAGAATTGGAATTAATTCTTGATTAATGTTGATTGATCGGAATTAAATTCTTATTTTTCAGAAAACAAGTTGATGTTATTTCTTTTTGCTATAAGAACTTGTTTTCCTAATCCCTTATCACCAAACTCCAATGCTCATGAATTACCGGTCGCTCAAGCAAAGGTTGTTAAGAACCCGTATTTCGCTCACACAGACCCTACAACGAATACTGGACATCAACCGCAAGCGAAAAGTCCTTAGCCATTTAAATGAAATTGAAAACAAAACGGTCCAGTTAGAAGAAGAGTTGCGCATCCTCAATCAGTTAGCATTTAACCAAGCCAGTCTGGTCAGAAAATACGAAAAAGACCTGGCTGTAACGGATGCCGAATTCGGCTAAAAAGGCCCCACAAATTAGCGTTTACTGAAGTCAATCAGTGATGTGAGCTAACCAGATAACAGGTTGGCTCACGTTTTTTAAAAGTTATTAGGGAAAATGCTATTTAATTAAGGCAGATCATGAACAAAAACCTGCTTTTGATTTGTTGTATAGACAACTAATAAGACAAGTTATTTGCAACACATGGTAAGTATTTCGGTTGACCAGGAAGTCATGGAAGGAATGATGACGAATCAAGGCAGCAGTCTCTGGCAGTTGACCTTTGAGCGACCTGTTTTACTCGTCTTCCTGCGTCATTTTGGGTGTACTTTTTGTCGGGAAGCCCTGGCGGATATTGCCAGGCTCAAGCCTGAAATAGAGGAATCAGGGACCCAGGTCGTTTTTGTTCACATGACGGATGACAAAACAGCAGAACGGTATTTTAACCGCTACCAACTGACGGGATCTATTCACATCAGCGATCCTACCTGCAATTCCTACGCTTCATTCGGCTTGATCAAGGGGAACTTTACCCAGCTGTTCGGGTTGCAATCCTGGATTCGAGGCTTCCAATCCGGCGTTATCGATGGCAATGGTGTCGGTTTCAAGCAAGTAGGCGATGGTTTTCAGATGCCGGGTGTTTTCGTTATTTTTCGCGGTACGATCAGGGAGGCTTTCATTCACAAATTATCTCACGATCGGCCAGACTACAGCCAGTTGGTAGCCGATTGTTGCAACCTCGACTGGGCTGGGCCCTAAGTAGCCTCCGCGCATTACTCTATTCTGTTAATATCGATGATATTGACGGGTTTGTAGAAATCGTTCCAATAAATATTTTCCTGAATTTGTTTTATCTGGTAATGGGGGTCTGCGGCCAGGGATTCGATGAAGCTTTTACCGATTTCCCGGTTCGGTTCGGTGATGATGATTCTTCCGCCGGGTTGGGATAGTGTTTTTATCGTTTGCGCAAGGTACTCGAACGACCGTTTTTCGTAGGCCACGTCCGACGCCAGGAGCAACGCTGCCCGGAGGCTTGGATCAGGTTTGCGCCAATCCAGTAGCTGGCAGCGCAAAGGCTGCGAAAGGTTCTGGGCCCAATTCAGGGCTAAAAATTCCAAAGTTTCCGGCAAGTAATCGGTTAGCGTAACTTCAGCTCCCAACAGCCCCGCTACAATCCCCGGCAAACCTAACCCACAACCAATTTCTGTAGCAGTCATACCGGGCTGTACCACTTCCGCCGTAACCAGGTAACGCCCCAGCGCCAGCGCAGCGTGCCACAAATCTGCCCAGTAGGGGAGGCGTTCATCCATAAAATCATCGTGATCCTCTCCTTTAGCGATCAACGCATTCAGCAGGTCATCCACATTGGTGATGTGGGTAAGCTTGACGGCCAACCCCGCGAGGTCCAGCGTATCGGTCTGGGTAGTATATGGAAAATTCAGGGGCTAAGTATTTTGACGGAAATAAATCCAGCAACTTGCTCGGGAGATTTTTGAAAATTTCCACACAACTTTCCTTCAGTCAGTTGTTTAGGAGATTTTAAAAAATCGGAAGTTGCTAGACTTATTTTTTCCCGTCTCTAATTTTTTGCGAAGGTAACCTCCTTTTTCTAAAGAGCCCCTGCTTTCTTGTTCGAAAAAGCGTAGCGAATGAGGTCGTGGGCACTCACGATACCCACCAATTTTTCGGCTGCGAGTACGGGTAAGGCGTGTAATTTGTTGGAAAGGAAAATGTCGGCCGCCAACTCAATCGTATCATCAGGGGTAAGAAAGACCGGGTACTTCGACATCATGTCTTTGGCTTTCAGGTGGCCAAAGGTTTGTTGGCTATAGGTCTTTCCGGAAGTGTTGAGCGAAACCAGGTAGTTGACCTTGGCCAGGTCTTCCTTGCTAATCATACCTACGAGCGCCCCCTGTTCGTCGGTGACGGGCAGGTGATGGAAGGCGTGCTGGGCGAATAGTTTTTTAATAGCGGCAAAACTGAGTGATTCGGGAACACTGATTACCTCCCGGGTCATAATTTGGTCAACAGTGGTGGACTTTACCATATTCTTCCTGGTGGATTGATTAGAATAGCAAGATCTTACAATCTGCCGGTACGCAGGCTGATTTTATTCAGCCAAATGAACTGATCTTTGTCGGGGAAACACATCTTTAAATGCGCATTCGGAGGGGGCGAAAATTGAGTGCACAAAAAAAGAGGCAACAACAATGTCAGTACCTCTTTTTGGGGATTTGCATCCTGTTTTTTACCTGGCTATTCGTCTCCGCGGAATTTATTTTCCCGGTATACGGCCTTGAGGGTCTCCTCCCGGCGCTTAACCGACGGCTTAACAAATTCCCGGCGCGTTCTAACTTCGCGAATGACACGGGTGTTGATGGACTTGCGCTTGTAGCGCTTAAGTGCCTTGTCGATGGTTTCGCCACTGCGAACGTCTATGATCAGCATGATTCTTGTCAGTTGTTAAATTTGCGGTGCAAAGATAGGTGGATTAGTAAAAAAGACAAGGTTTTTTGGAAAAAAATAAATGCATTGCCGTAATTTTCTGGCATGATGGAATTACTTCCTGCGCACAACCAATTGAAAACACGCTTTAACCAAAGCCTGGCTATTACGGATGGTTTGGGCAGCCTGTTTGCCCGATTGGCAACCTTATGCTGCAAGTCGGCGGACTATCCTCACGGCGGCAGGCGAACGGGAGCGCTATCTTTATTTTGTGACCGAAGGTATTCAGCGCGTATTCTACCTCTCGGAAGATGGTGCCAGGGAGGCAACCCTCGTGTTTACCTATGCTCCCTCGGTGAGTGGGGTTGCCAATGCTTTTCTGAGCCAGCAACCTTCGCGGTTTTACCTGGAGACCATTACCGCCAGCCAATTTATCCGCATCAGCTACGAGCAGTTTATCTAACAAAAAAAGGAAAAGAGTTATGCCAGTATTTAACAGTAAGCAACTTCTAGCCGATCTGGAAGCAGACGTACAAACCTGCATCACAGCAACCGCCCATTGGGCACAATTGTCAGTGGAAACCCTGCGACAACCACCAGCCAACGGCGGTTGGAGCGTGGTCGAGGTGTTGGATCACCTCAACTTTTACGGTGCCTTCTACACCGAAGCGATAGCCACTGCCATGGCTAATTCCGGGCGCGCACCCGGCGGCCAGTTTAATAGTGGTTGGTTGGGAAACTACTTTACGCGTATTATCGGTCCGGCACCGGCGGGAAAGGTACTGAAACAAAAATTTAAAGCACCGGCCAATGCTAAGCCGTTGGCGCCCCGGCAGCTGGACCCGCAAGAAGTGCTGCAACAGTACCAGGCTTACCAGCAAACCTTGCAGCAATTGTTGCAGCAAGTCCACCACAAAAACCTGGGTACTATTCGGGTTCCGACTTCCCTTTCTCCACTGGTTCGCCTAAAATTGGGGGACACCTTCCGCTTTGTCATCGCGCACCAGCAACGCCACCACCAGCAAATACAACGCATCCTGACCGAAGTTGCCGAAGGACAACGCGTGTGATCCCTTCAGTTGGTCCGGACTTGTCAAAGTACGGACAAAGACCAAGTGTCCCATTTTCAAGTCTGCGTTTTTATTGCTACTATTGCTGCTCATTAGCAGAATTAGTAATAAAATGGAAAAGACCTATTTTGATCCCAAGGATCTGCGCAAATTTGGCAAGATTACCAATCTCCAGGAGGAGATGGGAACCAAATTTTTCGACTGGTACAACACCGTCTTCAAAGGCGACACCGCCCTTACCGAGCGGGAAAAATCGTTGATTGCCCTGGCCGTATCCCACGCCGTACAGTGTCCTTATTGTATCGATGCCTATACCTCTTCGTGCCTGGAAAAAGGTGCCGACGAAGAGCAGATGATGGAAGCCGTACACGTAGCGGCGGCCATCAAAGGCGGTGCTACCCTGGTTTTCGGCGTGCAAATGATGAACCACGCTGAACGATTGTCCATGTAGGTTGTTTCTTCCGGTATTGTCTTCAACCGGGAACGTGTAAATTTAAGTAAGAACAGGATGGCTATTAAGCAACTAGGTAAATCATTGAAAGCCCGCGGTGTCGAGCTCAATGATACTTTTGTACAACTCAACGTACTCAACGGTAAAGACATCGTAGACAGCAAATTTACGGGCTTTGCCGATCAGCTGGGATCACTTGGGCATATTCCCTTACGCACCACGGGCATTGAAGTATTTCAGCTCAACATCGGTAAGCTCTGCAACCAAACGTGCTCACACTGCCACGTGGATGCCGGCCCCGACCGCAAGGAAGAGAACATGGATCGTGCGACGCTGGAAAAATGCCTGGCGATCATCAAGTCAGTGCCGAGCATTAAGATCGTGGATATTACCGGCGGGGCGCCTGAAATGAATGCCCACTTCCGCTGGTTTGTCGAAGAAGTCAGTGCCCTGGGTAAGCAGGTGATCGACCGCTGCAACCTGACCATCCTGCGGGCCAATCCGAAATACCACGACCTGCCCGAGTTTTTTGCCAAACATAAAGTGCAAGTGGTCTCGTCGCTACCGTACTTCTCCAAAAGCCGGACCGATAGCCAGCGCGGCGACGGTGTTTTTGAAGATTCCATTGCGGCCCTCCAAATGCTCAATAAAGTAGGGTACGGCAAACCAGGAACCGGGCTCGAACTGAACCTCGTCTACAACCCTTCCGGTGCTTTTTTGCCCGCTAGCCAGGATAGCCTGGAAGCGGAGTTCAAGCGCCAGCTTAAGCGCAAGTACGACGTGGAATTCAATATGCTCTTCGCCATCACCAACCTGCCCATTGCACGCTTCCTGGACTATCTCCTCGAAAGCGGCAATTACCAGGAGTACATGCAAAAACTGGTCGATGCCTTCAACCCGGGTACCATTGACGGTCTCATGTGCCGGAATACCATCTCCATCAGCTGGGACGGTTACATCTTCGACTGTGATTTCAACCAGATGCTCGACCTCAAGGTGGCCAGCACGGCGCAACACATCGACAACTTTGACTTCGCCGCCCTCGAAAAGCGCAACGTGGTGCTCAATCAGCACTGCTACGGCTGTACGGCGGGCGCGGGGAGTAGCTGTGGGGGGGAGATTTCGTAACCGTTACCTGAAGGGGCTGAATACAGGATCAGCTGATAGACACTAGAAAAACAAAAACCGCAGGATCGATCAGCTCGATCCTGCGGTTTTTGTTTTTAGGTGATGGAAGAATTTATTGGGGGTAGTCGGATTGGCCGATTGCAGGTATTTGTGGTTGTTCCAGCTAAGACTCAAGACCCAAAAATTGCCAGCGCATTAATAAAAGGATACATTGTAGCCTTGAAAGCGAGCCTAGCAGAAGGCTACGACACGTTCCTGGAAAAAAAGTACCATGTCCAATCAAAAAAAATTTGGCGCCTTTGTGGGTGTTTTTACCCCGTCCCTGCTCACTATCCTGGGCGTCATTATGTATATGCGCCTGGGCTGGGTGGTGGGTAATGCCGGGTTGATCGGCACCCTTGTCATTGTTGTCATTGCGCACGTGATCTCCATCACGACGGGGCTCAGCATCTCGGCGATTGCCACCGATAAAAAAATTGGTGCGGGCGGGGTATACTATGTCTTGTCGCGCAGCCTGGGCCTGCCCATTGGCGGCGCCATCGGCATTACCTTGTTTACGGGTACGGCCATGAGTATTGCCTTGTATCTCATTGGTTTTGCCGAAAGTTTCAATGGCTACTTTGGCATCGCTGCCGATATCAATGGCCTGCGGATGGGTGGTTCGCTGGCTTTGATCTGCCTCACCGTGCTGGCCTTGATCAGTACTTCGCTGGCGCTCAAGGCGCAATTTTTTATTATGGCAGCCATTGTCATTTCTTTGCTGGCGATAATCTTTGGCGTGTCACCGCAGGTGCCACAAACGCTGCAATATGTAGCTGCCGAAGGCAATGTTTCCATGGAGACAATCTTTGCGGTCTTCTTCCCGGCGGTAACGGGTTTCACGGCGGGCATAGCCATGTCAGGTGATTTGAAAGACCCCAAGAAATCCATTCCCAGCGGTACGCTGTGGGCTATTTTTGTAGGATTCATCGTGTATATCGGATTGGCCATTTTTCTCTTTTTTTCGGTTGATGCCGAACTGCTGAAAACCGATAACAACATCATGCTAAAATTGGCCCTTTTCGCACCGGCTGTCGTAGCGGGTATCTGGGGGGCCACCTTGTCTTCCGCACTGGGGGGGATTTTGGGTGGGCCACGTATTTTACAGGCCATGTCGGTCGATAAAATAACGCCGCGCATCTTCCAGATAGGGGTGGGCAAGGGCAACGAACCGCGCAACGCCCTGATCCTGACCGTGCTCATTGCCGAAGCGGGTATTCTGATCGGAGAGTTGGATACCATCGCGCGGGTCTGTTCCATGTTCTACCTGGCCGCCTATGGCTTCATCAACCTGTCCTTTTTTCTGGAAAGTTGGGCCAGCGCGGATTTTAAGCCCACATTTAAAGTGAAGAAATGGATTGGCCTGGTCGGGTTCATCGCCACGTTTGTGGTCATGTTCCGGCTGGATATGTTTGCTATGATTGTGGCCTTCCTCGTCATTGGCGGCATTTACTTTTGGTTGGCCAGAAAGGAATTGGCCTTGGGTTCGGGCGACGTCTGGCAAAGTGTCTGGTCTTCGGTGGTGAAGACGGGGCTACGCCGCATGGACGACAAGGAAGACCACAAAAGAAACTGGAAACCCAACGTGCTACTATTTAGTGGTGGTACCGACCAACGCCCACACCTGCTGGAGTTTAGCAAAGAATTAGTGGGCAATCGGGGAATTGTCACCAATTTTGACCTGCACGAAAACCAGGAAGCCACCCTGCTCTTTCCCAAACACCAACAAAGTGTAAGTGACGAAATACTCAAGAAATATGGCGTTTTTGGGCGGCAAATTGAAGTCAAAAATATTTTCAAAGGCATTGAGTCCATTGCGTCTACTTTTGGCTTTTCGGGAATAGAACCCAATACGATCCTCATGGGCTGGGCCAAGAATACGGAGGATCCCATCTGGTTTGCCCAAATGACCCAAAAGTTGATCGACCTGGATTACAATGTCCTGTACCTCGATTACGATTGGCGGTTCGGATTCAGGAAATACAGTACCATTGATCTTTGGTGGCGGGGTATTGGCAACAATGCCGAGTTGATGCTCAATATTGCTAAATTCTTATTGGCTTCCGAATTGTGGCGCCAGGCGCAAATCAGGATTCTACTGGTGGATGATACCAACAGCAACCAGAAAGTGATTGAAAAGAAAATCCAGCATATCCTGGAAGAGCAACGGTTGACTGCGGTGGTAAAAATTATTGGCAACGCTGGTGACAAGCGGCGGCCCCTGTACGAACTCATGAAGCTGTATTCTTCCGAAACGGACCTGGTGCTGGTTGGGATTCCGGAAGTTAGATTAGACCAGGTCAAAAAATTTGTCACCAAGACCAACGACCTCGTCGGCACCATTGGTACAACCTTATTGGTAAAAGCCTCTTCCCAATTCAGCGATATTCGGCTTACCGCCGAACCCCGGACGCCACTCCTCGCCAACCCTGGTCAGTTGCCGTTCACACCAGACCTGCCCGTGCGCGTCCCGGCGGAGGATAGCGCATTGAACGCCGCCGTGGACCAATTGGAACAACGCCTGGCCACGGGCATGGCCACGCTCGCTGAACATGCTTTTGGCCCAATTCAGGAAAAATACCTCGCCTGGTACCAGGGCTTATTAACCAGCCTGGACACGCTGGGCGATTCGGCGGTCAGAGACGAGGAAAACTACCGGGCCTTTGAGGCGTTTTTTAAACAACTACAAGACACCTTGGCCAGCCTGAGGGAACAAGAAATTCCGGTCCTGGCAGAGCTGTTTGCCGAAGAAAACACCACCTACCTGGACACCCTCGCAGAAGCTTTCAGTGCCCTGCCCAGGCAGTTGAAAATTAATTCAGGTGGCCGGCGGACAGTGTACCAAACAAAACAAATTGCGTCGCAATTGCAAATGATTAACCTGTTGCCAGCACTCCGGCAGGTGTATCTGGATTTTGGCGATAACCTGTACCGCAATTTATCAAAAACCACCAGTGAAATAGTCTCCAAAACTTATCATCTATTTGAATTGGATGGCTTTGCCGGGGCGGGTGAACACGCCAACACCGCGGTGCGTTCGACGGTCGATGAGTTGTTGCCATTCGTGCAGGCACAGCGACAGTTTATCCAAAACCTGGTTGCCCAAATTAGCCATCAATTGCTAACGGCAGGGAGGGTTTTTTCCAATGAATGGGTGGCGGTTTGTCAGCACGAGGAACCCCTCTTACGCCAGCAGGAAATTAAAAAGCAGGCCAACAAAAGCACACAAAAAGCCTACCTGCAGGATCTCCGTGCTTTTCCGGGCACCTGGCGGAACAACCAACAGCTCATCCATCGCACCCTGGAAACCAATTTGGTGTTCGCGCAAGCTAATTTACGCATCAACCGAGGTATAAATCGACTTTTTACCAGCCTCAACCAGGAGGTCACCCAGCGCGTGACCGTCCAGTTTGCTGAAGATGCCGAAACCCTGCAGCGGATCCAGCAGGCGTTTGAGCGTGGTGAACCGATTGAGGTCACAGCGCAGTTTAAGTTGAATGATACTCCCTTCCCAAGCGCGGAAACCTGGACCCAGCAGCTGCTCGCGGAGACGACTACGATCCCCAGGCTCATGGACCAGGACGCGGTGCTGATGAACAAATTGATGTTTGCTGATTTTGCCAATCAGCAATTAGACGGTGGTGGCGCCACGACCTTGAACCTGGCCATGATTGTAGATTTTGTGTTGGACACAAAATTCCACGACCTCCTTCCTAACCAGATCGAAGCCTACCTGTCGGACAGCGCCATGCTTTACTACAACCAAAACAACCGGGTTAACCTCCTGAAATACGCCTTGGTGGAAGCACAGGACCAGGAAGAAATTGCCACGCTACTGCAAACGGTGAAGCAACGATTGGCCACCGAGAGCGACCAGTTGGAGACGGCAAACATGAAGCTCGACGAACGGATCAAGTCGATTGCCTATGATTTGCAGCTGGAGCTGGACAGCCGGTTTCTAGTCGAACACGCCGACAACTGGCGCAGCCACATCAAGGCCTCGAAAAGAAACCGGGGAATTGCGGAAGCAAAAAGAAAATTGCGGTCCCTTTTTGTAGGGTTGTACGATGACTTTACGAAAGTAATTGCTGCAAAAAAGCACGAATCAGTAGTAGCCAGCTTTGAAGCCAAATACAACCTCAAAAGCAACCTGGAACAGGGACTGAGTTTTGTGAATCGTATTTATCCCGCTCCGGCAGCAAGTGCGGCCTTGCCGTTCTACTACAAGCAACTGTTTTTGGGCAAACAAATTCCGGTGCAAACCAATTACCTTGGCCGAACGAGGGAGTTGGCCCAATTTGAACAGGCCCGTGCTGAGGGCAGGGTAAGCCCCCTGTTGATCCTCGGAAAAAGTGGTGCCGGGAAAACCCATTTTTCCGCCTACCTGGCCCAGCAGCTGCAATCAGCTCGGATCATCACCATCGATGCGCAGGGGGTACAAGGGACCATCAAGGAACTCCAGCAACTGTTCACCAAGGCTACGGGTGAAAGTGGGAATATGAGCCAGTGCCTGACGGCGTTACCCCGGAATTCTACCATCCTGGTCAATGACCTGGAGACGTGGTGGGATCCCGCTGCCCAGGAGGATGCCCTGACAACCTTGCTCGGGCTGGTGGATAAATTCAGCCAACAGCACTATTTTATTTTAAACGCCAATATCCACGCCATGGCGGCCCTGCATAAGCAACGGCCCATCCAGCAGCTGATTCCTACGACCATTGTCCTGGCGCCGGTCAGCGAAGCCGCCCTGCGCGATATTATCCTGGAAAGGCACCAGCTCGGCGGTCTGGATGTGATTTACCAGGAGGAGAAGAACAACCTGGAACGCACGGCCTTCAAACAGCTGATTGGCAGAATTTATGCCGCCAGCGCCGGCAACGTGGGGTTGGGCTTGCAAATTTGGCTCCGGCAGATCAACGCCTACGAAGACTACACCTTGTACCTGACCGATAAGCCCGCAACGGTAACCCTGCAAGTGAGCGCTGCCAAT
>Ga0208544_10000352_pt1 | contig 37215 bp, 31 predicted proteins | sample DEB08_DNA_9_FD_184526 | JGI IMG/M metagenome (GOLD analysis project Ga0208544, IMG submission 184526) | Aqueous microbial communities from the Delaware River and Bay under freshwater to marine salinity gradient to study organic matter... | ecosystem: Environmental > Aquatic > Marine > Coastal ... | reverse complement strand
CCTAAAATAATAACCTGAAAAGAGTTTATTTAAAATAAATAAAATTCTGCATTTTAAACATAAATCAAAATATTATTTTGATAATATTTTATTTTATTAACTAATTTTGGGCGAACCTAGCGATATATTTATTAAGATAAAAGGCCTAATAATCAACCATATAAATTGGAACAGTACCACTAAATTAAAAGGAAGTGCAAAGTCTTTGCTTATTAAAAAATAACTTGGCAGTGTAATTAGTAAAAAAATATCAAAATATATAAAAGCATTTAAAAAGCTATAGATTTTGGGCAATCGAATTTTTAACGCCAAATAGTTTTGAATAAAATAGCATTCAAAAACAACTACCAGATTAAGTACGGTAAGATCCAATATATTAAATAAAACAGGGAAGTTTTTTATTCCTGTATATTCATATAAAAGTCCATCCGCGTACAAAAAATGAATGCTAAAGAAAAAACAGAACAACGCTAAATAAATGGCAAAGATTTCTTTAGCATAAAATGCATAAAAAAGGCAATATAAAAATAGAATTAATAAAAGCGCTTGAAAAAACCCAGCAGATAAATTTTTAGCACTTTTGGTTTTCAAAGTAGCTAACCTAGCATGATTGGGAGTCTCGACCCGCTTGATTTCTGTTAGAATAATACTATTTCCCCCATATTGATTTCTTAAATATAAGGTTGCTTTTTCTCCCCTATCTAATGCTATTGGCAAATAATTGGCAAACCTAAGTCTTATCTCTTGAATTGTTTTTTCTTTATGTGGCATCGAGAAACCCGTTTGCATAGGAACTACTCCTCCAGAAGCCCTCACTAAATATCCATAACTATTCGCTACGGGTACAGATAACCAGTATTCTTGTGGTACTTCTAGCTGATTGTGAAAAATAATTTTCGTCCAATAAATAGATTGGTTTTTTCTTTTACCTGGTGGTGGAAACTGGTTGGCTGGCAAAAAAACCTTATCTTGAATGGTTTCAATAGTGATTTTTTTGTTAGTATCTGGTAGAAGATGCAAATATTTTGAATCAATCATTTGCAGCTCAAAAAGACTATCAATAATGAAAACAGGTTGAGTTTCGGCAGCCTTACTTATGTTTGTAAAACTAGTCATCCATATACTTAAAAAAAGAATTTTTGACAAGTATTGCATAAGTAAACGTATGTTAAGAATCCAAAAAAATAAAAAGCTAAAACTTAGGCGGTATCAAATGCTTAAAATGCCCATTTAACTGCGCCCGTTTTTTGCTTTCCTCCATATTTTTAACAGTCGGCAGTAATTGCTCCAAATGCTGCAACACAAATTGCTGTCGTTCTAATTCAGAAGGTATCGTTAATAAAGCATATTCTTGTTCGATATTTAGTCCGATGTAATGCGCGATATTAAAGATTCTAAACAAAGAAGGACTTTTAGGCGTTTTGCGTTTCATTTTCAATACCCCAAATAACTCTTCTATTCTAGTTAAAATTTTTTCGTTTAAAATCAAGTCAGAATCGTCTGTTTGTTTTAATCGTTTTATATCTGCACCTGGGTATAATTTATTGGGAGCAACGGAATAAAATTCTTCGGTTTTAAAAACACCTATGCCCATTGTTTTAATATCAATTGCCCCATTATCATATTTTTTTTCAATAGACAACAGGCGCAATTCTGTCCCGATCGGCATTATTTTTTTATTGATAAAGGCAGGAATTCCAAAAGTCGTTTTATTATGGTCTATTTCCCGAACCATTTGCTTATAGCGTGGTTCAAAAACATGCAGGTTTAACTTCTCACCGGGGTAAGCAACTAATTGTAGGGGGAAAAGTGGTAGAAAATGAGTCATCTTATTTAGTTATGAGTTATGGGTGAGGAGTGATGAATTTCGAGTGGTACTTATAACTCATCACTTATTGAGCCAAGCTTTAAAATGTTTGGTATTGGCAGAGCTAACGACAATATCTCGTTTCGCTTTTGGTAATAAATCTACTTTTAAACGGCTTTTGGAAACGCTTGAAATCGAATCAATCGCATCAAAATGGGCAATAAAACTCCGATTTAAGCGAAAAAAAATTGCTGGGTCTAAAATTTCTTCTAAATCACTTAGTTTATAATCAACAATAAACCGATTGCCCTCTCTATTGATTAAATAAACGTATCGGTCTTCCCCTTCAAAAAAAGCAATTTGGTCAATCGTTAAACTCTTAATCTTATCCCTTCTAGTTACCAAAAAACGTTTCTGATACGCCTTTTGAGGCTGTGCCATCATCGTTTGTAATTGCGAATAATCCACTTTTGCGGCTGCTTGGGTCGATTTAAATTTTTCTATGCTTGCCGCTAATTCTTCTTCGTCAATTGGCTTTAGTAAATAGTCGATACTATTCACTTTAAACGCTTTTAAGGCATATTTATCATAAGCAGTGGTAAAAATAACAGGTGTGGTGACTTTAATTTCTTCAAAGATTTTAAAGCTTAAATCATCCGCTAAGTGTATATCTAAGAAAATCAAATCTGCTTGATTGTTTTGTAGCCACTCTACCGTCCTTTTAACGGATTCTAGTTTGGCTAAAATTTCAATCTCAGGGGCAATATTGAGCAATAAATGTTCTAAATTGTCCCGAGCATGTTTTTCGTCTTCTACTAGTATGACTTTCATAAAATGGGTGAATGAGTGAATGAGTAAATGAGAAAAGGAGTGAACGAACAAGATAAATCATTTACCTCTCTCTTTTTTCAAGCATTAGACTTTATTCTAAAAGGCTTAGTGCTTCCAGAACTCCAAGTTCTGGAAGCACTTCCCATACGATTTATTTTAGAATAAACACTATTTACTTTTTGTCTTCTAAGCAATTTTTAGTTAATATTTTTTATTTTGCCGAAAGTAGCAGTTATTTCTTAGGCAATACTAAATAATAACTTCTAATAACACGAAATAAGAGTATGTTTAAAAATCATGTTTGGCTAAATTAAAGATTAGAAAATAATAGCTTGCTTTTCGTGAAAGATTGTGAGATTGTATGATTGTTTTTACGGCTAATCACAATCATACAATCAAAATTTTGACAAACGCACAAAAACTTGATTTTCAACGATATTAAAATTTAAACCTACTCTGATAACCTCTTTCATCATGCAATGTCAAAAACATCTATTTAATCTCCCAAGTGATTTAACTTATTTAAATTGTGCTCGAAGAGGACCGCAAAGTAAAAAATTAGAAGCACTTGGTTTGGCTGCCATTAGTAACCAATGCAATCCCAATTATTATAGCAATGAAGATTTTTTTGGTTATCCACAGCAGATTAAACTCGCTTTTGCAGATTTAGTTCAAGCAGCTGATTCAGATAGCATTGCCATTATTCCTTCTACCTCTTATGGTTTAGCAAATGTAGCGAATAATTTAAACCTAAAAAAAGGGGAAAAAATTATTATTGTCGGCGAACAATTCCCCAGCAATGTTTACCCTTGGATGGAAGCAGTCAAAAAAGTAGGAGCTACTTTAGAAATTGTCTCCCCTCCAAGTCTACTGAATCGAGGACAAAATTGGAATGAAGCTGTTTTAGCGGCAATTGATGACCAAACCAAAATGGTCGCTGTAGGAAACGTGCATTGGACAGATGGCACTTTATTTGATTTAAAAGCCATTCGTACTAAAACCAATCAACACGACGCACTTTTAGTGATTGATGGAACACAGTCTATCGGTGCATTGCCTTTTTCGGTTAAAGAAATTCAGCCAGATGCATTAATTGTTTCCAGTTATAAATGGATGTTGGGGCCTTATTCTTTAGGCGTCGCTTATTATGGGCCTGCTTTTGATAAAGGCGAACCCATCGAAAAAAATTGGATTAATCGACTGAATAGCAATGATTTTACGAATTTGGTCAATTATCAGCCATTATATCGCCCAAAAGCGAATCGGTATTCGATGGGCGAACAAAGCAATTTTATCCTCTCTCCTCTATTATTGGAAGCCATTCGTCAATTAAAAGACTGGGGAGTTGAAAATATTCAGCAATATTGTCGTACTATTACCGAACCAGCCGTTGCTGAATGGCGAGATATGGGTCTAAATATTGAAGCTGATAATTGGCGCAGTCACCATTTATTTGGTATCCGATTAACCGACCAATTTGATGGTGATGTTTTGAAAAAAGAATTAACCAAAGCCAATATTTCTGTTTCTTTCAGAGGAGATGCCATGCGGGTTTCGCCTAATATTTATAACGAAGAAAGTGAGGTAATGAAATTAGTGGATTGCTTTAAAAAAGCTAAGAAAAGAATAGCAATTTAAAATTTTCAATTTTCAATTTTCAATTTTCAAATTGCTCAGCATTTTTGAAAATTGAAAATTGAAAATTGAGCATTGAAAATTGACAAATCAATGTTCGATATAGGATTTATACCAATCAGTTTATGGGATTTTCTCGACGTTTTTATCGTCGGCTACCTTATCTTTCGCATCTACAAATTGCTGAGTGGTTCTGTAGCGTTCAATATTCTGTTGGGGGTTATTTTATTGTATATGGTTTCTTGGTTGGTTGGGGCTTTGAAAATGGATATGCTGAATACCATTTTAACCCAACTTAAAGAAGTCGGTATCATTATTATTATCATTATTTTCCAACCAGAAGTTCGCCGTTTCCTCTTATTAGTTGGGAATACGACCCTCAAAGGGCAATCCAATTTCCTTACTAAAATACTCGCTAAAGACCAACACAATCGAGAACAAAAACAAATTCATATCGAGGCGATCAAAGGTGCTTTATTAAAAATGAGTAAAAAGAAATTAGGCGCACTAATTGTTTTAGCAGATCGGTTGAATGTAGAAACTTATGCGCATTCTGGTACGGTTATGGGCGCAGAATTAAGTCAACAATTATTAGAAAGTCTGTTTCAAAAAAATAGCCCTTTACATGATGGCGCTGTCTTAATTTCAGAAGATAAAATCCAAGCAGCAGGTTGTATTTTACCTGTTTCTGAAAGCACAAAACTACCTCGAAGTGCAGGTTTGCGGCATCGGGCTGCCGTGGGTGTAACCGAAGAAACGAGTATGAGTGCCTTTATTGTCTCGGAAGAAACGGGAAGCATTTCTTTTGCTAAAGATGGGAAATTGATTCGTCGATTATCTGAAAAAAAGTTATCGGATTTGTTGTTGGAGCATTATAAGTGACCGTACCTTAGACATTCCTGTCTGAGTCACATTTAGATATTATACTAGCCCTCCACCAAAACGTCTCAGACAAGAATGTCTAAGCCATGGAAACAAAAAAGCAGGCGCGCAGCCTGCTTCAAAGAAATCACCGTGGTTAAAAAATATCTTTATTTAATGATGAGCTATAAGCGATGAGTTATGAATGTCCCACTTATCACTTATAATTCATAACTCATCACTAGTCTAAACTTTTTCGTCTGTAGAAACCCAACCATCCAATAAATTAATAACTCGCTGACCGTATTGGGCATTCTTTTCGGAGTGGGTTACTTGCACAATCGTTACGCCGTCCTCTTCATTCAATTTTTTGAATAATTCCATAATCTCTTCACCTTGTTTCGTGTGCAAATTACCCGTTGGTTCATCAGCTAGAATCAATTTAGGTTTGCTGATAATCGCTCTGGCAATCCCTACTAATTGTTGCTGTCCACCCGATAATTGGTTGGGAAACAAATCTTTTTTTGCGACCATATTAAAACGGTCTAAAACTTCTGCGACCATACTTTGGCGGTCTTTAGATTTTACTTTTCGATATAAAAGGGGCGTTTCGATGTTTTCATAAACTGTCAATTCATCAATTAAATGGTAGGCTTGGAAAACGAAGCCCATGTAATGTTTATGAATATCATTTCGCTTTCTTTCTCGAAGTTTATGGACAGGTTCATCAAAAAAATAATACTCACCATCTGTGGGGTCTTCTAACATACCTAGAATGTTTAGCAAGGTAGATTTCCCCGCCCCACTTGGCCCCATAATGGTTACAAACTCTCCTTCTTCGATAGTTAAATCGACGTTTTTGAGGATGTAAGTTTTGCTTAAACCAGATCGGTAGTATTTCTCAATGTTTTTTAGTTGAATCATTTATATGAGTTATGAGTGATGAGTTATGAGTGATGAGTTATAAGTGATGAGTTATAAGTGAGTTCGTTACTCATCACTTATAACTCATCACTAATTTATTCGCTTTTCAAAGTCTCCGCAGGGTTCGTTTGCAATACTGCTAATAATTTTCCACCAATCGTCAATCCTCCGACCAAGCAGACAGCTAATACCGCTAAAATAGTAGAAATTAAACTAACGCCTTGTGTCACTTTAAATATTTGGTCTATTAAAAATCCAGCAAACCAACCACCTAACAAAGCACCAATAATTCCACCGATGGCAAAAACTAAGAAATAATGTTTATTAATCGTGTAAGTAATATTCTCCGCAGTAGCACCTAAGACTCTACGAATAGCAATTTCTTTGGCTCGTTTCAATACATTTAAGGACACCAAAGAAAACAAACCTGTTGCAGCCAACAAAACAGAAATAATGGCTAAGAACAAATATAAAAAAGAAACATTATCTGTAATCATAGTAGCTTCCATCAAGGCCTCATCTTGGTAATAACTATTGAAAGGCACTAAGGGTAAATGCTGTGTCCATTTTTCTTTTAGATAGTTATTCGTCTCCACTAGATTATTCTTGCCAACATTAATTTTCATCACCCTGAATTGGTCAGGTTTCATAAAATGAAAAACACCAGCAGTTGGTTTATCAAAAAAGGAGCTGGCATAAAAATCTTCTACTACACCAATTACCTTTTTTTCATTCCCATAATAATGCTTTATTTTCTGACCAATCGGGTTGTCCCATTGCCATTCTTTAACAAATTTTTGCGTCACTAAAACAGATTCTGTAAAATCCGTTTCTAAGTTTTTATCAAAGGTTCTTCCAGCTACTAAGTTTAAGCCCATCACTTCTAAGAAGTCTTCCCCAATTAAATGGGTTTGGGCACTTCTATTATCTTCGGGATTACCCACATTGCTATTCCAATTACCAAATCCTAAATTATTTCGTCCTCCTGCAATTCTTTGAATACTAGGATTTTCTGAAATAACATTTTTAAATCTGGTATACTCTTCTTCATTTCTTATCTGCACATTAATTACCCCATCTACATTATATCCTAAATCATAACTCTTTTGAAAAGCGGCGTTTTGCGCAAAAGTAATCCCTCCAATAATGGAGACCAAAGAGATAATAATTTGGAAACCTAATAAAGAGCGAATCAACCAGTTATCTCCACCAAATTTCGTATTTCCTCGAAAAATATGAGATGGTCTAAAGGAACTAATATAAAAAGCAGGATAAGCCCCGCCCAATAAAGTGGTGATTAAAATCATGCTTCCTATAAATACCCATAAGCCTGTATTTTGAAAATAATCCAGGCTGAGTGCTAAGTCCATACTACTCCACATAGCATTGTACAACGGCGTCAAATACTCTGCTAAAATAACCCCAACGGCAACCGCTAAAAGGCATATCACCAAAGACTCTCCTAATAATTGGAACATCAATTGCATCCGTCCTCCACCCATCACTTTCCGCACGCCCATTTCCTTTAGGCGTTTATTAGAAAAAGAAATGGTGGTATTGGTAAAATTCAAGCAAGCCGTTAATAAAATCATTAACGCCATTATGCCTGGACCCCAATAAAAGGCAGGATGAACCGCTCTTCCAAGTCGATTATTATTAATATCGTTACCTTTCATAAAAAGGCCATTCATCGGTTCTAGTAAGTATTTGGTTCTTTTCCATTTAGTATGTTGATTTCTAGCATCAATATACTTCGCTAATTGTTGGGTTACTTGCGCTTCATCTGCTGGATTTTTTAATAAGACAAAAGAAGCATTTACTCGATTCGACCAATTTGATAGGGTATCGGGTCTAGGCCCTGTTTCTAAAAAATTGATATTCGTCAAAAACTCAAATCGGACACTAGAACTTTGCGCTACTACATCCTCAATAACTGCCCCTACTTCAAGCTGTCTTTCCCCTTCCTGACCTGGATTGATAGTTAAAATCTTTCCTATAGCTGTTTCTTCATCAAAGTATTTTTTGGCTTGTTTTTTGGTAATTAAAATTTTAGAAGGGTCTTTCATCGCATTCACATCTCCAGCTAAAACGTTAAAGGTAAATACATCTAAAAAATTAGCATCTGCTAACGCTAATCCTTCCCCAAAAACAGCGTCTCCGTATTGAATCGTCACTCCACGTTTGTCAAATCGTACGCCTGCTTCTACTCCGCTCAATTCTTCGGCAGCTAAAGGCACTAAAGCGGAAGAAACATCCGCAGTTGGTTGGGTATACCCCACGCCATTTGCCACAACCATAAAAAGTCTATCGTAGTTTTCGTGATAACTATCCGCATTTTCCCCTGCTTGATAATTCACAAAAGCAATCAGACAACAAGCCAAGGCAATGCCTAATCCGATGACATTGATAAACACATAGCCTTTATTACGGCTGATATGTCTAAGTGCTATTTTTAAGTAATTTTGAAACATGGCTTCTTTAGTTATGAGTGATAAGTGGTGAGTGATAAGTAATTAAGTTCCGAGTCATACTCATAACTCATCACTTATAATTCATCACTATTTTATTCTATATTAATAGCATCAATCGGATTCGACAAAGCTGCTTTAAATGTCTGAAAACTTACCGTTATAAAGGCTATGGAGATGGCAATAATACCCGCCAAGGCAAAAATCCACCAATGTAATTCCGTTCGGTAATGATACTCTTGTAACCACATCGACATACCATACCAAGAAAGTGGAATGCCAATCAAAGTAGCAATAACTACTAATTTCAAAAAGTCTTTAGATAACAAACCAACAATATTAAAAGTGGTCGCTCCGAGTACTTTTCTAATCCCTACTTCTTTCGTTCGTTGCACAATCGTCATAATCGCAATACCCAAAAGGCCTAAACAAGAGAGGAAGATAGCAAAAATAGAAACGCCTATGAAAATCTGACTCAGTTTTGCTTCTGTTTGATATTGTCTATTGGTATTTTCGTCTAACAAAGACCCCTTAAACGTTCGGTTAGGCACTAACTTTTTATAAGACCGTTCCAAAACAGCCATCGTATGAGGTAAATCTTCTGGTGTAACTTTGACCAGTAAGTAATTAGGCCAAAAATCTTGGTCAATGACCATCGTAACCGGTTCAATCGCTTTATCTAAAGCTTCAAAATGAAAATCTTTGGCAATACCAATTATTTGCATACTATTACTACGATTCAAATAAGTACCTATCAAATCTGCTCGATTTAATTTTTTAGCCAAAGTTTCATTAATAATTACCTGTTGAATCGTATCATTATTATAACCTCTTTGAAAATCTTTACCTGCAACTAAGTTTATATCCATGGTTTCAAAAAAACCATAATCAATGCCATGCCAATGGGTTCTTACTTCTTTACCCTCTTTATCGGTCAAGGTCATAATAGAACTTGAACTCGAATTATCCTTTCCTTTTCCAAAATTTCGGTAAGTAGCACTCACACTTAAAATTTCGGAGTAATTGGCCAATTCATTTCTAAATAAATCAACGGTTTGTTGGCTTTTTGGTCCTAAATTTAGTGGCACGCTAACCACTTGTTCTTTATTAAATCCTAATGACTTTTTTTGAAAGAAGTTTAATTGTTCGTTTAAGATTAAAGTATTGCTAATTAATAAAACAGCAATGGCAAATTGTATGACGACCAATGCATTTCGCAAGATACCTGGTTTTTGCATTTTGGTCGTTCCTTTTAAGACATTCGCAGGTTGAAACTTTGCCACTAAAATGGCAGGATAAATACCACCGCCTAGGGTAATTAATAATAAAACTCCCCCTAAAGAACCAAGGATATAAGGATTAGTTATATCAATATCATTCTTAAAAAAGGCATTATATTCTGGTAATATCCATTGGATGAGTGTCAGGGAAGTCACTAAAGCAATCAAAACAATCAATAAAGATTCGCCCCAAAATTGTCCCATTAATTGGCCTCGGTTAGCGCCCATTACTTTTCTCAAACCTACTTCCATCGACCTTCTTAAAGAGGTACTGATGGTCAAGTTTACGTAATTGATACAGGCAATTAGGACAACAAAAAAGCCGATAATTAATAAAGAAATAGGAAAAATTTTATTAATCGTACCGTTTAGTCCTAATTGAGGCGCAAAATGAATATCCGTTAAAGGATGCATCATTAGGCTAATAATTGCGCCTGTTTCATCTCTTTGGGAACCACTTTTCTCCAAAAAATCAATATCATCCGCAAAGTATTTTTCCGTAAAGGTTGATAATTTATCTTTAAAAGCAATGGCATTGGTTTGTTTCGGTAATTGGATAAAAGCTTCATGGTAAGAATTATCCCAATCAACCTTCATTGCTTGGTAATTATTAGAATTTTCAAACCGAGTTAGCATATTAAAATTAAGGGTAGATTCCGCAGGATATTTACCTATAATCGCCGTAACGACTAAATCTACAATTCTACCATCAAAAGAAAAAGGCAATATTTTTCCAATCGGGTCTTCCTCGCCAAAAATAATAGTTGCCACTTCTTCATTGATGACTACTGCATTTAATTCTGTTAAAGGATTTGTTGTGTTCCCTTTAATAATGGGAAACGAAAACATGCTAAAAAAATCTTCATCGGCAAAGTCTACACCAAACCTATGTTTAGATGCACCATATTTAATTTCTGCACTACGCCCTAACCAACGAGTAGCTTTCAATTCAGGAAATTCTTCTTTTAGGGTTGGGACTATGGGTGCTGCCATAGTTCGAGACAACTCTACCCCTTCAGGTCGATTCTTTTTAAAATATAAAAGGTGAATATCTTCCTTGTTTGCATGAAATTGGTCGTAAGAAAATTCTCTTAATGCCGTGGAAAACAACAATACACTTATCGCAATAGCTAAAGACAAACCCAATATATTAATACCGTTGAAAAAACGATATTTTTTCAAATTTCTAAAAGCTATTTTAAGGTAATTGCTTAGCATTTTAAAGGTATTATTATTTTTTTATAAAAGTCCAGACAAAATAGTTAAAAAGGTGTCGAGCAAACAGTCGGAAAAGCCCGACACCTTGGTTTCACTAGTATTAACGATTCATCAAGTCAAAAATCAGGTCGTTAGAATTGTACTTTTTCATATCTCTTATTTTTAAGTCAGGTGATTTCTTATTCTTATAAATAAATATCTTAGCGGAATATCTATACAATTCCAATGCTTATGCCAAAAGTATAAATTACTGATTATCAATTTATTATTAAAAAAATAAAATTAAAAACAAGAAAAATAATGTCCGAATATGGTCAGTCTGTGTTCGGATATGGACGTTCAATAAAGCATAGCTAGAAAATATCTTTAGCTAATTAAAGTCAAACAACAGGCTACTACTTATTGCAAAAACATAATTAGCATGATTATTGCCTAAAATAAAATACATACCTTCTTTCAGCAGAAAATCCCATTAAAAAGAAATTTGAAACTTAGTTACTAACTAATTTTGCGATAGAAGACTACACACAATTAAGAGAGATGAATATTTTAAACCGTTTTAACTATATCTTTACTTTAGGGATAAGGCCAGAACAGAATTCTGCCGAAAAGAGGGATATTATTTTTACTAATCAGGCTATTTTTATATTACTATTTAGTTCCTTATGCATTGGGCTCGCTAACTTAGTTGCGGGCTGTTATCTGCGTATAAGTATTTCCGCAGTAACCTTTCTATGTTTATTTAGTTCCCTCTATTTTCAATCAACATATAAGTATAATAGTGCTAAATTTTTAGCTATTCTATTTCCTTTTCTAGCTGCCGTATTTTCTACTATTTTATTCGGCCCACTAGCCAAAACTCAGTTTTATTTAGGAGCAACCTTAGTACTAGCGATTATACTCTTTCATGGAATTAAAGCTCATATAATCATTTTTTGCATTCACTTTTTAGCCATATTCTCCATAAGGTATTGGATACTGAATTATTCCCCTGTATTTGAAAACCAAGACTCCTTATATTTAAGCTTTTTTCATTTAGTTTTTATTGCTTTTTGTATTTATCTTACCTTAACCCAATTTAAGGTCCACTATCATAAATATGAAGCAAAAGTCAATGAATTATTTCGTTCGATTAAAAATCAATCTACTGCATTAAAGCAACAAAATAGGCAAATTGAGCAGCAAACAGTAAAGCTACAAGAAATCAACGCTTCTTTACAAAAAGAAATGAGGGAAAAAGAAGCTATACAAAAACTGTTACTCAATTCCAACGAAGAATTGGAACGGTTTGCTTATGTTGCTTCTCATGATTTAAAAGAACCACTCAGAACAATCGGTAGTTTCACTCAAATATTGCATCATCAATTGGAGCCAGGTTCAGATGCCGATACCAAAGAATATTTCCATTTTGTAATAGATGGTGTTAAACGGATGTCTTTTTTATTGGATGATTTATTAGCATTATCCAGATTAAATAGAGAATTTACCGTAACGCCAATTAATCTTAGTAATGTATTGGAAGTTGTTAATTTAAATTTACGCAGCCTTATTTCAAAAAATGAAGGGCAGTTAATCATAGGCAACATCCCAAATATCGTTGGGAATAAAACGCAGATTTCTCAGTTATTTCAAAATTTAATTTCCAATGGGTTTAAGTTTAAAGGAGACCAGCCAGCTACAGTGGAAGTAAGTAGTCGGGAATTAGAAAATCATTATGAATTTCAAATAAAAGACAACGGCATTGGTATTTCTCCAAAATATCAAGAACAGATTTTTGTTATTTTCAAACGATTACACACCAGAGATAAATACGAAGGAACAGGAATTGGCTTAGCTATCTGTAAAAAGGTGGTCAAAAATCATGGTGGAAAAATATGGCTAGAATCTGAGGAAGGTGTTGGCACAACCATCTTTTTCACTATTGAGAAGCAAGAAAAGGAAAAAAAAACATCCATAGATAAACGAAGTTTAGTAGCAGCGCAATAAGATATTCGGAAAAAATATTAGCTTTACCCATCTTGCTTTATTGCAGCACTATTTATTAGCTCTATTCTTTCATAAATGACTATAAAACATTGGCTTTCCGCCATTCGCCTCCGAACCCTTCCACTAGCCGTTGCCAGTATTGGAATGGGTAGTTTCTTAGCCGCTAAAGATGCGGTATTCGATAAAAATGTCTTTTTTCTAGCAGCATTAACCGCAATTTGTTTACAAATCTTATCCAACCTAGCTAACGATTATGGCGATACCATTCACGGTGCAGATAGTGCAGAACGAGCGGGGCCTAAAAGAGCTGTGCAAACAGGTGCGATTAGCCAGAAAGCCATGAAAAATGCGATGATTCTACTAAGCATTTTATCATTTGTCTCAGGAGTCCTATTGCTAACTTATGCTATAAATACAAGGCAAGATTTCTTCATTTTTTTAGGAATTGGTATTTCCGCCATTATCGCCGCCATTACTTATACAAGTGGTGCTTTTCCTTATGGGTATAGAGGTTTAGGCGATTTATTTGTCTTGATATTTTTTGGCTGGGTCGCTACTTTAGCCACTTATTATTTACATGAACCAACTTTTAATTCCCTACATGTTTTGCCCGCAACTGCACTTGGCTTTTTAACCGTAGGCGTCATTAATGTCAATAATGTCAGAGATATTGAATCCGATAAACTAGCAGGTAAATATTCTATTCCTGTACGAATTGGTCGTAAAAATGCGGTGCGCTATCATTGGTTTTTATTGATTGGTGCATTAGCATTAGCCACTATATTTGTTTTACAAGATTTCCGTGGTTGGCAGCAGTTTTTATTTCTACTAAGTATTCCTTTTTTATGGATAAATGGTCGGGCAGTACAAACCAAAACCGTTGCTATGGAACTCGACCCATATTTAAAACAAATGGCTATTTCTACAGTTATTTTTGTGTTGACTTTTGGGGTTGGGCAGCTACTGGTTTGAGGGGTAATGAGGGAACGAGGTGATGAGGTGATAAGACATCATTATCTAGTCAGCACTTCCATTAAAATACAATTAAAAAATCCGTGAGGATAAAACAATGTAGTCGCCAAATTTATTGGAACTATAAATTATCCGTTGAAAAGGGCATCGCCCTGACACCGTCTGTAGATTTGTTAATAATAATTTTTAGTTTTTCAGAGGAGCATCGCTCCGACACCGTCAAAATTTCGGTGACGAAGCTACGCTCCTTAGGAATATTGCTTAAACATCGAAACTACAGACAGAGTCAGAGCTAAAGCTCTTTTAAATAATCAACCCATAATTTATTGGAACTGTAAATTTGGCGATTACATTAATACAACAAAAACAATATGAAATTAACAAGCATTCCTACTTTCCAAGAAATAGAAAAGGTGCATGAACGCATCAAACCTTATATTAATCAAACGCCTGTTTTAAGTTCAACCGCTATCAATGAAATAAGTGGCGCAGAAATCTATTTCAAATGTGAAAATTTTCAAAAAATAGGCGCCTTTAAAATGAGAGGTGCAGCCAATGCTATCTTAGCCCTAAGTGAGGCAGAAAGAGCCAAAGGAGTAGCCACGCACTCTTCTGGCAATCACGCACAGGCAGTTGCCTTATCAGCAAAAAATCATGGTGTGCCTGCCTATATTGTGATGCCCGAAAATGCACCAAGCATTAAAAGAGCAGCGACAGCAGGCTACGGAGCAGAAATCATCACTTGCGCCCCTACCCTAGCCGCTAGAGAAAGTACCTTAGATAAAGTGGTTGCCAGAACAGGCGCTACTTTTTTACATCCTTATAATAATTATGATGTCATTGCTGGACAAGCTACTTGTGCCAAAGAATTAATCGAAGAAGTACCCAATTTAGAAGTGATAATGGCGCCAATTGGTGGTGGTGGTTTAATGAGTGGCACCGCCATTAGTACCAAAGCCCTATTACCGAACGCTCAAATTATCGGTTCAGAGCCAAAGTGGGCAGACGATGCTTATCGGTCTTTCAAAAGTGGGAGGATGCAGTATAATACAAGAGTCGATACCATTGCAGATGGATTGAGAACCAATTTAGGACCGCTTACTTTTGAAATTATCACTAAATTAGTAGATGATATTATCACCGTTTCAGAAGAAGAAATTGTGGCCGCTATGCGAATTATTTGGGAACGCATGAAAATTATTATAGAGCCAAGTTGTGCCGTGCCTTTTGCGGCTTTATTACAACAAAAAGAAAGGTTTGCTGGTAAAAAGGTGGGGATTATTATAACAGGCGGAAATGTAGATGTGAATAATTTGCCGTTCTAGCAATTTGTATTTTTGTAAAAATTTAGCTTAGTAACACTGAAAGAGTAAGTTTCTCATCTAGACGCTCCAAGGTCTTAAAGACGCTTGGAGGTCTGCCATCAAAATATTACTGATATTATTGAAGTTGAATAATTGGATGGTTAATGTTTTTCAAATTCATCATTCATCGTTTATACTTCATCGTTATTTGCCCAACTCACCAATTATCCTATTGTCTAAACAAATATTAAAATCTTAAAATAATTTTTTTTTGAATTTGATTTTACTACCTTGCTTGCAAAGTTCTTAACGGAGTACGATCAAAACGAAAAATGACAGAAAATCCACAGTATAGCCAACGCTATAAAGCGTATGTGCTCTTAATCCTAACAGGGGTTTACACCTTCAATTTTATTGACCGACAAATATTGGTCATTATCCAAGAATCCATTAAAGCGGAATTGGGCTTATCAGATACCCAATTAGGCTTATTGACAGGTTTTACCTTCGCCGTTTTTTATGTAACCTTAGGTTTGCCCATTGCTCGATTTGCAGACAAAAATAATCGTCGAAATGTAGTGACTTGGGCATTGGCAATTTGGAGTGGAATGACCGCTATCTCTGGGTTGGTGACCAACTTCTTCCAATTATTATTAGCTAGAGTCGGAGTCGGAGTTGGAGAAGCAGGTGGTAGTCCACCAGCACATTCTATGATTTCTGATTATTTTCCTGCGCATCAGCGAGCTACCGCACTTTCCATTTATTCGATGGGCATCTATGTCGGTATTTTAGCTGGCTATTCTATAGGAGGCTGGATTGATGCAACTTATGGCTGGCGAATGGCTTTTTATGCACTTGGTATCCCAGGAATTATTTATGCCTTACTTTTATTCTTTACGGTAAAAGAACCACCAAAAGGGCATTCTGATGTAGCTATAACAGCAGATTTCTCAAAGAAAAAGATACCAGGAAGTGCTTTTAGTGAATTAACGAGCGAAGCGCCTAAAGAAGCTTCTTTCTGGGAAGTTGTCCAAATTTTATTGTCCAAAAAAACGTTTATTTTCATAGCCTTTGCATGCGGATTACATACATTTAGTAATTATGGGGTAGGTAACTTCTTTGCGCCCTTTTTAGCGAGAGTTCATGGAATGCCTGTAGAAGATATTGGTATTTGGCTGGGGATTACTTCTGGTTTTGGTGGTATTATTGGTACATTCCTTGGTGGCTTTCTGGCGGATAAATATGGCAGAAAAGACCTTCGATGGTATATGTGGATTCCGATTATTGCAGGTTTACTAAATTTCCCTTTTTCTTATTTCGCCTTTTTTAGTGGTAATCTAAATGTGGTGTTAGCTACTTATTTTATGACTGCTTTATTGACTGCTTTATATTTAGGGCCAAGTATTGCGGTCACGCATAATTTAATTGATGCTAAAAAACGAGCCTTAGCCTCTGCTATCTTATTTTTAGTCCTCAATTTTATTGGTTTAGGTTTAGGGCCAGTAGCAATTGGGATTATAAGTGATTACTTAAGTGCAGATTATGGAGCAGAATCCTTACGTTATGCTTTTACCATTACTTGGGTTACAGGTACTATTTCCTTAATTTTATTCTATTTAGGGTCTAAAACTTATCAGGAAGAAGCATTGGTTAAAAAAGTGGTCGCTACTAAAACAGAAAATAAGGCGAGTGATATGGGGGCTATCCTTAATATTGTACTGGGTGTTTTCCTATTATTTGTAGTTGGTCTATTTTTCCTACAAATGGGCTTGGCAGGCGTTAATGTCGTAGGCATGTCGCTTTGGATTCTAGTATTGATTGGTTTATTATTTGCTGGTGGCGTTTATTTGACGGCAAAAGGATATTTGAATGGCGAATAAATTGATTTTTGGCTATTTGTAGACTTTGAAAAAACAGGGTTATTATGTAATTTTAGCAAATTATGAGTAAAGAAAATTTACAGGCACTAAATAAGGAAGGCTTGGAAATAGCAAGCCAAAAGGCAGCTCGTGTATTAAAAATAATTATACATGTTTTTATTTACTCTTTAGTTGCTGTTGCTGGTTATTCAGGTTATCGACAGGGACAAGGAATCAATCTTCCTTGGTCAGTTTGGATACCACCACTTTTTTTAGGTGCTATTGCGATTTCACTTGCATCTAATCATTTTTATAAAGTCAAAAAAGAAATAGTTAGTCGAACAAATAATAGTCAATCATGAAAATAGTACATTTTAGTTTATTTTTAATTTGTAATATGGTTTTAAGTATGACCATAAAAGCACAAACATTCCAATTAGCTACAGACTCTGCTACGACCATTACCGTAACAGGTACTTCCACTTTACATGGCTGGACCGTAGCGGTTAACGAGATACAGGATGTACCAACTACGATAATCCTATCTGGGGAAAATGAAAATACCGTTGATAGTTTTGCCTTTGGGGTAGTTATCAATAGCATGGATGGTGGCCGAGGTGCTTCTATGAATGCCAAAATTACCAAGGCTTTGCAAGCAGCAGCACATCCAATTATTAGCTATCAGCAAAATGAACCTGCTGTTATGTCCAATATGGATGATACAGGTAATTTTAAATTGATTTCTAAAGGTATTTTAAAAATGGTAGGGTTGGAGAAAGCAGTAGAGATTGAAGTGATGGGGCAAAAGACTGATAGTGGTATCGTCTTAAAAGGTAGTAAGCCACTTAAATTTAGTGAATTTGAAATAGAGCCACCTTCTGCTATGTTTGGGCAGATTGTTTGTGGAGATGATATTGCGGTTAATTTTGAATTTCGATACCAAAAGTGATATTGCTAACGGATTTTCTCTAGCGCCTTTCGATAGTTATCGGAATCGCTTGGTGTAATTTCTGGTAACGGATTTAATGTGAACAGATTTTTTTGTAATACGGCTATTTTTCTATAGCCACAAATAGTAGATTATCCCAACGGATTTTATTCCCAACGGATTTTTTAAGAAAGGGTGATACAAAACATATATTTTATATATTATGAAGTGTAGCTAGAATGCTTATTTTTATGCTGAATGCTATCTTGTTAATCCTGCATCATCTTGTTATCCTGTAGATATGATTAAACAATTTTTATTATTCGTTCTCCTTTCTTCTTTATGTGCTTGTGCCACAACTGGTCAAAATAAAATGGCTAAAGATGAAGTAAAAGAAGTGATTACTAAACCAGCTACAACTGCGGAAAGTAATATTATAACCGCCAAAATACCTGCAACGGAAGTCTCCTTTAAATTGGCTTTAGTTCCCGCAGGTAGTTATCAAATGGGCAGCCCAGAAGGAGAAGAAAATAGAGCCGAAGATGAAGGACCTCAGGTGGAAGTCAAAGTCGAATCTTTTTATATCGGCGTGCATGAAGTGACCTTTGATGAATTTAATATTTTTAGAGAAAAAGAATTAGACAAAGCACCTGAAGGTCGAACAGATTGGAATGCAGATGCTTTTGCTAGGCCAAGTCCACCTTACGAAGACCCAACTTTTGGGATGGGGAAAGAAGGATTTCCTGCCGTTAGTATGACGCAATTTTCTGCTTTGCAATATTGTAAATGGTTGTCTGATAAAACAGGCGATTTTTATCGTTTGCCAACCGAAGCAGAATGGGAATATGCTTGTCGAGCAGGTAATACAACTGCTTATTATTATGGAGATGACACGGAATTATTAGATAATTATGCTTGGCATTATGATAATAGTTCAGAGAAATACCATAAAGTCGGCAGTAAAAAACCGAATGCTTGGGGGCTTCATGATATGTTAGGGAATGTATCTGAATGGACTTTAGACCAATATAAAAAAGATGCTTATGCGACTATCGCTGCGGAAATGGCAACGGAAATAAATCCTTGGATACAACCAACTCGATTACATCCAAGAACCGTAAGGGGTGGTAGTTGGGATGATTCCAAAGAAGACCATCGTTGTGCGGCAAGAATTCGGTCAAGCAGTAAATGGAAAGAAAGAGACCCTCAAATTCCAAAAAGTTTTTGGTGGAATACCGATTCTCCATTTGTTGGATTTAGAATCGTGAAACCAGTTAATCAACCAACGCTCGAAGAACGAGCAGCTTTTTGGTTGTTGGTGCTTGGGGATTAAAGTTAAACGGTTGCCAGTTTATCAACAACTCGTAACTGTCAAACTGACAACTCAAAAATTTGTAACTTATTTTAAAACTAGTTGACCGCAAACTAGCAACTAGCAACTGTAAATAATCATTAATCATTCAAACATACTTCTTTATGGAAAATCAAAACAATTCCGGAATAAACCGCAGAGATTTTGTTAAAACTTCTGGCTTAGTCGCAGGTAGCATGCTGCTTGCTCCTTCCTTAGTTGCCGCAAAGGCACATATTGATGGTGCAGATACGATAAAAGTGGGCTTAATCGGCTGTGGAGGTAGAGGAACAGGGGCTATTGTACAAGCTTTAAGTTCTGGGCAAAATGTCAAATTAGTCGCTATGGCAGATGCTTTTAGAGACAATTTAGATAAATGCTATAAGAAAATTTATAGTGCTGAATTTCAAGACTGGTCATCCGACGAGTTGAAAGATATGCGCCCTTTTATTGATGTGCCAGAAGAACATAAATTTGATGGATTTGATGGTTATAAAAAAGTGATTCCGCTTTGTGATGTGGTGGTGATTGCAACCCCTCCAGGATTCCGTCCAATTCATTTTGAAGAGGCGGTCAAGCAAAGTAAGCACATCTTTATGGAAAAACCTTGTGCGGTAGATGCGCCAGGAGTTAGACGGGTTTTGGCAGCGGCAGAAGAAGCTAAGAAAAAGAAATTAAATGTAGTCGTTGGATTGCAACGACACTATCAAAAGATATATACCGAATGGGTAGAAAAGTTACACAATGGCATTATTGGTGATATTGTCCATTCTAGAGTTTATTGGAATAGTGCGGGGGTTTGGGTCAGAGAAAGACAGCCTGGACAAACGGAAATGGAGTACCAAATGCGTAACTGGTATTATTTCAATTGGTTGTGCGGTGACCATATTACAGAGCAGCATATTCATAATTTAGATGTTGGCAACTGGGTCAAACAAGCTTACCCTGTGCGGGCAAGTGGCATGGGCGGTCGAGAAGTAAGAAATGGCAAAGACCATGGAGAAATTTTTGACCACCACTTTGTAGAGTACGAATATGCAGATGGCTCGATTATGTCTAGTCAATGTCGGCATATAAAAGGCTGTGCAAATCGAGTGAGTGAGGCGTTTCAAGGTACAAATGGTTCTGCACCGAAACCTGGGGTTATCAAGACTAGAAATGGTTATACCATTATGAATCATAATGATAAAAAAGATAAAAACCCTTATCAAGTAGAGCATGATTTATTATTTGAAGCGGTGGCAAAAGGTGAATATAAATATGCCGATGCAGAAAATGGGGCAAAAGCTACGATGACTTCTATTTTAGGTAGAATGGCTACTTATTCAGGACAAACTATTGAGTGGGATGATGCAATTAATTCTACCATAGATTTATCTCCTGCAAAATATGATTGGAATGCTAATCCACAAGTGATGCCTGATGCAGATGGGCGGTATCCTATTCCTGTGCCGGGGGTGACGAAGGTGGTTTAGTCATAGTAAAAAATCACAAATCTTAAATCATACATCATACATCTTAAATCCATCTAGTTTTTACGTGACAGATTTATGATGTAAGATTTATGAACTATGATTTATGATTTTTCATCTAAGAATTAGATAAACAACTTACTTAATTTTCGGATATTAACTATCCAGCAAATTAGTAGCAAATAAAATTTACGACTAACTCAATAGGTCTCCAATTTCATAAAAGTTGGAGGCCATTTTTTTGTACTACCGTTTATGAAAAACATCAAAACCCTTTCCAAAAGAGGCCAAACTGCCTTTAATACCCAACTTAGAGTAGATTTCGACCTTTTCTTCGAGGCTAGTGAAGATATGTACCATCCTACCGATAATCCAAACGGAAAATTCCCTTTAAACACCGCAGAGAATAAACAAAGTTGGCATTTATTAAAGGAAAAAATGGAGTTGTTGAGTTTAGAGAAATCTATTCCTGATTGGGTACCGAATTATACTTCCTGTTTGGGGCATGAAAGTTTTCGATTGACAATGGCTAATTTTTTAGCTCGTTTTTTAACAAAAGGGCCAATTAACCCAGATAATTTAGCGGTTTCCGTTGGTGCTTCTGCGGTCATAGAAATGACTGCTTGGCTTTTGGGAGATAGTGGTGATGTTGCTGTTTTTCCAACCCCTAGTTATCCCGTTTACAAGCAAGATATAGGGAATAAAGCAGGCATGGAACGGTATAATTTGATTACCCATCATGAAATTTCAGAGATTGCAGAAAAACCCATTTTAAAAATAAAACAGCTTAAAAAAGCAAAAAAAGATATAGTATCCCAAGGAAAAACCTTTAAGGTTTTAGTGCTGACAACTCCTGATAATCCAACAGGTGGAATGTATCCCATCAAGCGATTAGAAAAAATGGCTAATTGGTGCATCAAAAATAAAATACACCTGATTGTCAATGAGATATATGCTTTATCGCTACTAAACACCAAGCATCCAGCTATCAAAAAAGATTATAAAAAACAACGGGAATTTATTTCTTTTGGTCAAATTATGGAAGCCAAACAAAGTCCTTATTTACACCTTTGGTATGCGCTATCTAAAGATTTAGGCATTTCTGGATTTAGAGTAGGGATATTATATTCTTTAAATGATGCTTTGATTAAGGCGTATGATAATTTGAATGTATCGCATTTAGTTTCTAACCATACGCAATGGCTATTATCCGAAATTATGGCAGACCATGATTTTATGGAAACCTACATTTCCTATAATCAAAAAGCATTGACCGATGCTTATGTTTTTATGATTGAGAAATTACGAGCTTTGGATATTCCTTATGTGCCATCAAGAGGAAGTCTATTTATTTGGATAGATTGTGCTAAATTTTTGAAAAAACCAACACAAAAAGCAGAGACTAAGTTTTGGGAAGATTTATATAATAAAACGGGTGTTTTATTGACGCCAGGAGAAGGGTTTGGGCATAGTAAACGAGGCTTATTTCGAATTGTTTATCCTTGTTTTAATATTGCAGATTTAGGGGTTGCTATGGAGCGGTTTGGAAAATATATTCGAGGGCTAAAATAGCATCAGACGTAACCGCAAAATTCATTGGCTGACGCTTCCTAATATCTATTTAGACAATCGGATAAAAAATTAAGGTATATCATTCCTTTTTGATAAATTCCAAGTTCCTAACCCGTCTATCCTGCATCAAAAAGCCATTAATTTTTCCTGCTGCTCTAGTAAATTGATACCCCTGAAAATGATTGCCAAAAACATCCTTACTGACAGGAACTAACGTCTTTATTTTCTCCTTACCTCGAAAGACCGCTAACTGCTTATCCACTACCTGAATGGTATAGGATAAGCCAACTTCTGGACTATAATATTCGCCCGTAAACTCGGCTAAGTTTGGCGTGGATTGATAGGCGTCCACTTTTTCCGTTGGCCAAACTTCCACTCTTTCATGGATAATTGGAATGCCTGTTTTTTCATCAAAAACAAAGCGGACCATCCGAAAATCTTTGCGATAGAAAGCAGTACTGGAAGTGGGAATCAATTGATAGGACTGCTTATCCCATAATTGCGTAATCACCAAGGTATCTTTTTCTACCGTACTTTGTACCCGAAGATGCGGTTGTCCTTTGACCGCAAAAAGACCCGTATATTTTTGTAATTGTTCCGTAGACAATTGGACGGTGGCAATAGTAGTGGCAGTAACCTCTTTTGTTTTTGAATTTACCTTTCCTTTAGGAATCATTAAATCTATTAACCTAAAAAATTTAGGCCCATTTGCAAAATCGGTACAATTCGCCAAAACTACCAATGTTTTTTTCAAGGAGGGAAAGCGATAAAGTACGGCTCGAAAACCGCCCCATGCGCCCGTGTGTTGTACAACGGGTAGTCCTTTATTTTCTTGGATAAATAAACCGCCTCCATATTCCAAAGTATCTCCATTCGACAAAACACCTCTTTCGTGTTGTCGGTCAAATAAGGCTTGTCCACCTAATTTTTTATCATAAAAATTATTGTCCCATAAGAGTAGGTCTTCCAAAGTCGTATAAACCTGACCATCTCCACCTAAGGCAATATTATAAAATGCCGTTTTTCATAAGTACTATCCGTAAGGGGCGCATAACCCGTAGCGCTATTTTTAACAATCCGATTGGGGTTTTCTAAAATAAAGGTGCTGTTCATGCCCAAGGGTTCAAAAATATGTTTTTGGGCGAACGTACCGATGGATTCCCCACTTACTCGCCTCACAATAATCGCCAATAACAAATAGCCGCCATTATTATACATAAATTGCTGTCCCGGTGGAAAACTGCGCTCCTTTTGGCGAGCCATGATATCGAGTCCCATTTCTTCTGTAAAAATATTTTCAAAAGGAACGCCTGCATAAGCAGTAATTTCCACATAATCTCTCAATCCGCTCGTATGGTTTAACAAATGTCGAATGGTCACTTCTTCCCCCTGAAAAACAGGCATTTCAGGCAGGTGCTTTTGAATCGGGTCATCAATGGACAATTTTCCTTGCTGTTCCAATAAAAAAACACAAGTGGCGGTAAATTGCTTAGCAATAGAACCCACATCAAAAACGGTCTTTGACGTTATCGGAATATCATAATCTAAATTAGCTAAACCAAAGCTTTTTTGGTACTCGATTTTGCCATCTTTAAAAACGCTTACTATGCCACCTGGGCGGTTTGCTCGCTCTTCGAAAAGATTGGTTATTTCTTTTGCTAGTTGGGCGAAGGTTAGGGTTAGCGTTAGGCTGAAAAGTAGGGTTAGATTGTATTTTTTCATGGTGTTGTTGTTTTTGTATAGCGTAAAGAAAGTGAAATTTATAAACGTTATGATTATTTGATAGAGAATTGTATTAAAAGTATATCGCTATTTTCCAAAATCCTACCTTTTTACATTATTACTTAACACATTTTAATAATTTTCATTTATGATTTTAAGGAAAATGTATTGCTATGCTAATTGACTCATTCTAGTGCTAGAGCAATAAATAAATTGTAAAAAATAATTAATCAACCATTAAAAACAAATAATATTTTGTTTATTTTTTAATATAAAAATAAAATTTGTTTTTACAAGATTTGTATTATATCTTTGTACAAAAAACGAATTGACTTACTTAAAACGAATAAATGAAAGTATTAATTCTTAATCCATTCCCTACAACTTTACCAACATTAAAGGAAGCTAAGATAGAACCTACTACAGAGAATTATTGTGCAATTATAGGAACGGATAGCATAAAAGAGTCAATTATTTCTTATGCAAATTTTACAGGCTGTATTCGTAGTAATAGCGAATCTGTAATATTTCCTAACCATCAAGCATTTAAATCTACAAGAGGGGCGATGCAAGGTATTATTATTTTTACTGGTACGCCTGGTGATGGAACATTATCTGATATTTCGGATGAAGCAATTAGATATGTTAAATTTTTATTTAGGCAACAATATTTAAGGGTCTCGTAATGAAGAAAACAGGGATTGAAGACAATACACTTATCATAAAGAGTTATATACTACTATTTATGCTAATGCTTTAGGATAGAAGGGAAGGAATGTTGTTCCTAGGATTTGGTGATTATTACAAACTTAAGAGAGAGTTAAATGATAGTTGAAATTAAAAATATGATTAAAAAAATCCTACAAATAGATAAAAAAGTTGTCATCGGAATAACAAGCATATTAATTGCTTTACTTATTCTTTTATTTGGAAATAATTGGATTGGAAGGTGTTTAAATCCATCTACAATTGAAAAAACTGAAGTAATTCAAGAAGAATCAAGCAAGATTAAAATTGAAGAAGAATCAAATCTTGTTTATACCACAAAACGTATTAATTATATAAAATTTCCTGATTTTGTTTTTTCGCACGAATTATTAACAATCAAAAATGAAACTAATAGGGCAATTAAGAATATCAATGGAAGTTTTGAAAAAGGAGGTTCTGCTGTTTCCTTATCAAAAGTAGTTTTAAGAGAAAACAACAACATTGCGGTTGAACTTTCATTTGATGAAAAAAAAGCAGAATTTCAAATTCAAGACTTAAATCCAAATGAATCTATCTCATTTGATATTCTAGTTGATTGGGATGGAGGACAGATATTAAATATGAGTGATATGGTAAATTATAGTGATTTGAGAGGAGGGAAAAACCACTCTCTTGACAAGATAAAGGTTAGAGGAGAAGGGTTTACGGGAGTATTGAAATAACCTTTAAATAAAAACTCAAACTTAGAGTGTACTCATGTACAACTAGGGATTGTTTCTAAACAATTTAAAACCTGAATTTAGAGGTATTGTTTATACTCTTCCAACTGTCACCAAGGTTTGGAAATAGCTGCTTCCTCAAGATACAATTTTCCAGCGTTTTTCTATAGTAATTCGGATAAAACGAAAAGATTAAATACTTGCACGAAGCTATCTCCCCCGCTGGCGGGGGCTGGGGGGTGGACAGATTGCATGCTCCTCAATCCATTGCCCAATCATTATAGAAACATCGGTTATCCTATTCAATATTTCCCAGTCTGAAAACCGTATAACGGTAAATCCAATTGCTTCTAAATTGGCCGTTCGTTTTTTATCTTTTATTTGTGCTTCTGCATCGTCGTGGGTAATTCCATCTACCTCAATTATTAGCAGTAATTCCCTACACATAAAATCTGCAATATAATTTAAAACAGGTCTTTGTCTTCGAAATTGATAGCCTTTCATTTGTTTTCTACCCAATACATATTTCCAAAGACATGCCTCGCCTTTGGTCATGTTCTTTCTTAACTGGTTGGCGTAGGATTGTAGGTTTTTATTGTAATGGTAGTTGTTTTGTGGTGATGCTTTTGTCATAGTTTTTGTTTTTATTTGAATGTTTTGCTTATCCACCCCCCGACAGCCAGGGCTGTTAAGTTCTGTTTCACAAGAGGCGAAGTGTTAAAGTTTTATTCAAGATTTTAGCTCTTGCACGGTATTTTCCCCCGCTGGCGGGGGTAGGGGGGTGGAATTTGAGCAAATTTGTGCTTTTCCACCCCCCAGCCCCCGCCAGCGGGGGAGAACATCCTGCAAACTAAAAATATTTTCGTTGAATAATTAATTTTTAGTAATTCATATCTTATAAGCCCTCGTATATTATAGGATAGCTACTCTTCCAACTGCCACCAAGGCCTAGCAACAGCCCCTTTCACAGGATACAATTTATCCAAAGTTTCCCCATCGTAAAGCACTCCATTTTTCATCACATACTTTATCGTAATAGAATTTTTAATATGGTCTAAAGGGTTTTTATCTAAAACAATTAAATCTGCCAGTTTTCCTTTTTCAATGCTACCTAAATCAGTTGCCAGCCCTAATGCTTTTGCTCCGTTGATGGTCGCCGCTTTTAAGACATTATGATTGGACATACCACCAGATGCTAGTAGCCACATTTCCCAATGATTTTGCAAGCCTTGCATTTCTCCATGTCCACCTACTGCGATATGGCCACCAGCGGTCATTATTTTATTCGCTCCTTTGGCTACGTCGGCAACATGATAGTCTTCTTCCCTAAAATATAATAAGCGAGTGGCGGTATTCGTATATAAGGCATCGTTCGGAAAAAAGCGGCGTAGTTTTTGATTTTCAAAAGGATTTTCTTTGGCTAAATATTGATAGATTGGCAATGGGCCACCAAAACTAACCAATAAGGTCGGCGTGTATTGTATAGTCGATTGTGCAAAAAACTGCACCACATCTTTGTAAATATGGGCATTGGGCAAAGAATGCTCATTGCTGGTAAAACCATCCAACACGTGGGTAATGTCCTGCTTGGCATCTGCGCCACCTTCGGCAATGGGCATGAGTTGCAATGCTTTAGTAGCTTGTATCATCCAATGTCGCTGTTGCCGATTGCCCACTAAATAGGATTTGATATAATTGGTTTGATACCTATTTTTATAAATGTCCAATCTAGCTTTTATTTTTTCGTAGGAATTCAATCCGTCAAAGAAAAATAGCCCTGGGCCTGTGGAATAAATTCTTGGGCCATCTACCAAACCTGCTGCCACGACATCTGCATACATAAATACGTCTGGCGTCGCTTGGGGGTCTCTAACCGTTGTGGTACCATAAGCCAAATTGGAATACATGGCAGGGGAAATGGGCGTTAATACATCAGGATTCATTTTAAGATGGGCATGGACATCTATAATTCCAGGCATAATAATTTTACCAGACACATCGGTATCGAAGGCAATGTTTTTTTGTTGAGCGGTTACAATTCCAATGCTTAGAAAGGTAAATATTGGGACTAGGATTAAGTATTTTTGGGTCATTGAAGTTATTTTTTTATAAGAGGGATATATATAGTTCATTTATTTAAAAGAATATGTCCACAAGGTAAGGAATCAATCTGAGGAAGCATGTTATAAAATAGGTCCTGTCCATCTAAAACAAGTTCTGCTCGGTTGCCTCCTCTTTCTTGATTCCATGCGCTAGCCCTTGTTTGATAAAAAATCGCTACGACATAGAAAAGACAATCCATTTTAGGATTTAACTTTCTTTGAAACTTGGTCGATTTATCAAAAGATTCTAATTCTGTTATACCATAGCTAAATAATGCTTGCTTATCAAGGGTCATGGTATCTGAAGGCAAAAATAATTTCACAAAAGTGTCAGGGGAATTAGGGATAGGAATTGAGTCGGCAGAAAAATTTATGGTAAGTTCTAACGGATTCCCAGTTTCATTAATTACTCTCGTAAAGAAAACTAAGTAACTATAATTAAAGTATTTTTTTGTAGATCCAGTATAAGGTCCACCCTTTGGGAAACTGTTCTGTATGATTACCCCATTGTTTTCAGTCTCACTATACCATATATTGTCTATATTTTGTCCTTTAACGAAAGAGCAAATCAATAAAAAGAACAGTACAATTTTGGTATTTTTCATGTTTATGGCTTTATTCTCAACTTTTCTCTTAATCGAAGTGACTTAGTGCTAAATCAAAGTCCCGTTTCCATTAATTCCAACAATATTCCATTTTAAGTACCTTTTTTCTACCTTCTCAGCCACTTTCCTGGCATTTCACCCGTCAACTGCTCTTGTTCTAAAACCAGTTCCCCATTAATCAAAACATACTCAATGCCGCTTGGAAAATGATGCGGGTCGGTATAAGTCGAATTATCTTTGATTGTCTCAAAATCAAAAATAACGAGGTCGGCAAAAGTTCCTTCTTGAATGCGCCCACGGTCTTTTAGACCTATTTTTTCTGCGGGTAAATAAGTCATTTTTTTAATAGCATTTTCCAAGGTAATAATTTTTTTATCTCTAACAAAATGCCCTAATACTTTTGGAAAAGCACCATAGCAACGAGGATGAGGATGTCCTTCTCCAAAATTCAATAAATCACCGTCGGAGTCAATCATCGTACTCGGATGTTGCAAAAATTGGTCAATGTCCTGCTCTGACATCGCATGGAAAATACCGATAAACCCACCTTGTAATTCTAAATCTAGTATTAAATCAATGCCCGTTTCCAAAGTCAGCGGCAAGCCTAAATGTTTGGCGTAATCCGCCATTGTTTTGCCCGAAAAAGCTGGATTTTGTTTAAAATTTCTAAATTGTATTTTGGTTAAATCTTCCCCTCCTGCATCTCTTTTGAAAAGCTCCGCCATTTCTTGTTTTATCTTTACAGAAGTTGCTTTATCGGCTAAGCGTTTTCGCAACCCCTCGGGTCCTCCTGCCATTGCCCATTGAGGAATGAGAATAGAACTAATGGTGCTAAATGCAGTATAGGGATAAATATCGTGGCTGACTGCAATACCTGCTTGTTGGGCAGAATCAATTAAAGCCAATGCTTTTTTAGCCCAGCCCCATTGGGTTTGACCAGTCGCTTTCAAATGATTAATTTGGACGGGAATATTCGCTTTTTTTCCAATATTGATGCTTTCTCGAATAGATTTCAACAAACCACTTCCTTCATTACGCATATGGGTAAAGTAAGTCCCATTGTATTTACTGGCAATCTTCGCCAATTCCACAATTTCTGCTTCATCGGCATAATTCCCTGGGACATATTCTAAACCTGTAGATAAACCTATTGCTCCTTGTTTCATAGTGGTCTCCACATAATATTTCATACTATCCAACTCGGCTTTTGAAGGTGCTTTATTTTTCAATCCCATTACCTGTTTTCGAATCCAAGTATGCCCCGCAAAATAGCCCATATTCGGTGCCATAGTCAGCGTATCTGCATAGGTATCCAAGGGAAACGCTTGGTCACCACTATGCAAACTAGCCATTAAGGTGGTAATCCCCTGCCGAATAAAATTTTCAGCCCTTGGATAGTCTTGAATATTTACCTCCACATTGGTGTGCATGTCAATAAATCCAGGACTTATGATTAAGCCCTTGGCATCAATGAGCTTGGTTATGGGAGCAGCAGCTATTTTTTCTTTGGAAATTTTGACAATTTTATCTTTTTGAATAGCAATGGAGGCTCGGTAGACAGGCGCGCCTGTACCATCTACAACTGTTCCGTTTTGAATTATTAAATCGTATGGGATTGGCGGTTGTTTACAGGCCGTAATTAGTAACAAACCAAACAATAGTAAAGTGAGTGGAAGTTTATATATATTCATTTATCAATTGATTATTTGCTTATCTAAGCCTTTAATTTCGGAGATAATATTTGTTACGCCTTCTTCTAATGGCATAACCACAGGAATATTTAGCGCTTCTTGATAGCTAGTTTGATAAATTAAGGCTTCCGCTTTAGTCAATCCAGTAGTATTTAAAGCGAGCACAATAACGGTTGAACCAAACTTTTCAATAATTTCAATTTCTGATGCTACGGAAGGAATTTTCCCCCATACCGCATCATCATCAAAATATTTTCTATTCGGCGCATGAATTAGGACAATTTGTTTTGCATTTCCTGAAACCATAAATTCTGACCCACATGGTCCACTCGGGTTTCTAAGACTAGATTGACCTTCTAAAAGAATAAGGTCTGGTTTTGCTTCTTTCCAACAGCTTACAATAGCATTTTCCAATTCACCAGAAACAAAATCATTAAGCGTTGAATCGAGAATAAATCCATACTTATTGCCTTGCATCCAACCAGTCTGCCCCGTATAAATCATTTCGGCATAAATGTTCCTTTTTAAGCATGCTTCCATCACAAATCTGGCAGTAGTCCGTTTTCCCATAGCGCAATCCATCGCTAAAAAAGCAACAATAGGGACATCCACTTTGAAGATATCACCTGTCCAAAAATGCATTTCTTTAATCGACTTTGGTTTACGGATGTCTATCAATTCAACTTGATTTTCTTTGGCTAGTAGTGCGATAGCCTCCCGCTCTTGTAGTTGATCGTGCAGTCCATTCACAATGCTAATGCCCTTTGTTATGGCATCAATAACAATGGCTAAAAGAGAATTGGACAAAACGCCTCCAACAGTTGCTACTCCTATCAATAAATAATCAATATGGTCAAGTTTATTAATCGCTTCATTTATAGAGCCCATTACCGGAATATTCCTATAGCTGTCATCAAGCAACTCTCCTGCGTCCGTATTTTTGTTTTTTGCATCAATTATACCCAGCACTTCAAAGCGTTCTGAGCCTCTTATTAAACCATGTGCTGTTTTAGCAAAGTCCGTTAAGAGTAAGTTGTCTGTAGCAATTATTATTTTTTTTTTCATTTAAGCGTTTTATTGCTGAAAAATAAAATAATATTCTTTCAAAACTATTTTTTGTGTAAAAAAACTGGCTATTCAATTTACATTTAAGCAAAATATGCTTTTTGCTATAGTACTTCTTTTGTTTTGAAGAAAAATTTGCTGGAAATGAATTGTATTTGGTAGGTTTTTTAATGAGGCACAATCGTGGTATGTTTTATTTCCCTTAGGACAACAACACTACTATGGACGCGTACCATTGGCAACAAACTGATTTTTTGTAAAAATGTATTATACGCATCAATATCCTTCACAAGAACTTTCATTTGATAATCAACAACTCCTGCAAAATGATAACACTCCAATACTTCGGGCATTAAACCGACCTTATTTTCAAACTCTTTAATATTTTTGGCCGTATAATTAGGCATACTAACATTACAAAAGACAATTTGTCCTTTATCTACTTTTTTAGGGTCTATCAATGCGGTATATCCTTTAATTATTTGCTCTTTTTCTAATCGTTTAATTCTTTCAAATACTGGCGAAGTCGTTAGGTTTAGTTTATTGGCTATTTCCTTAATGGTAGCCTTTCCGTTAAGCTGCAAGAGCTTAATAATTTGTTGGTCAATGGTGTCCAGCATATTTTTCTTTTTAAGATTTCAAAAACAAGTATAAAGAAGAATATGCTTTTTTTATCATTTTATCTATTAATTGCATTAAAATAAAGGAAGTTGTTTAAAATTATTAGGAGATTTTGAAAAATGGTGGCAGAAAGTTATACTGCATCAGGGTGAAAAATAGACTTTCTGTTGAAGATTGTTATATTGTTGGACTGTTACATTGCTTAATAATTGCAGCTTAAAATAGGGATAAAAAGGGTTTTCTTATAAAAATCTCAGTACCTAAAAAATTAAGTCAAAGACTTGAAAAATATCGACTCGAAGATACAATCTTCGAATATCGGCTCCAAAGTTGGATTGAAATTCGATGCCGATGGTCGAAGTTTGCAACTTCGACCCAGTATTTTTCATGTTTTCAACATGATTTCCTGTAAAATCATTTTTATAAGAAAACCCTTTAGGGATAAAACCCTACTCAACAATATAACCATAAAACAATATAGCCATTTGGGGATATAACTTGAGCTGCTCAATCTTTTGAAAATGTTCAAATCTTAACCTGTTAAAGTATAAGTTTGAAAACACAATTAATTCATAAAACCTTCTGTTTTATCCAGTACTTTCAATTGACGGTTATTTTTCCAACAATCTAACCATCAAACAATGAGCAGACTCTAAAAACCCTATTTTGATCAAAGTTCACCAGTTTGAACAAAAAATAAATTGTTTAATTTTCATTCTTCTGTCATAGTAAAAACAATAGTAGTCGAATAATTTCCAGCAGGAACTAATACAGATACATTCTCAATTTGATATTGAATAGGAATATCTAGTCTCCCCTTTTTTCCATCAAAAAAATAATTCATCCCATTAGTCAATTCTTGGAAATTAGTACCTCCTTGAATCAGTCCACCTCCACTTCCATTGCCTGCACTCGCACCACTTCCTGTCCTTCGAGCATAAATACGCATAGTAGCATCCCAGTTAATATCTTCTTTATGGACACTAATATTCCAATTAAAATTTCCTTTTCCTTTACTAGTAGTAGCCGATATATATGCTTGCGCTACATCACTAGTATAAGTCCCTACAAAATCGCTTCCAGCTTCCAAATTAGAAGAAATAGTATAATTCCAAGAACCATTTACATTAAAGGAAACTTGTCCTATAAGCACATCGGTTGGCAAAAAGAGCAATAGAAATTGTGCCAATACAAAATAAGCATATCTATATATAATCATTTTCTGTTTAAAACTAATTATTCGCTAATCGTAATCAAAACTTGAATAGAGGCACTTTGGTTGGCATCCAATTTAGCATAATCGGCTATAGAGAGGTTATAAGTCAATTGATGACCACTATTTACACCATTCCCAGTATAAGAACGACCTATACCAGATATGATTAATTGAGGTTGACTACTAAGGGAGACTTTTCCTACTGAAGTTCCTAAATTGCCTGCTCCACCTACTGCAGCCCCAATGGTTAATTCTAAGTTTATTCCATCTGGTAACATGGTGTTACTGGCTTCCATATAAATATTTCGAGCACTAGCACTAGGCGCTAAAGCACAAGTATAATTAATCCATTTAGTATTATCTGTAGTCGTTACAACTAAGGGATTCCCTCCTTCGGTTGGTACTTCGAAACCTAATGATATAGGTGTATTATCTGGTTCAATATCAACAATTGCTATTTCTGGAATAGCAATACTTACGGGCGTTTGACCAGTATAAATTTGCCCATTTAATGACGTTTCAAAAAAAATGATACTACCTAGTAAAAGGATAAAAAAGTAAACGGTTTTAAAGATTATTTTTTTATCAATCATCATCTGAAAGGTTTCTCAATTTTTTAAATTGAATAGTTCGTTTCTTTTTTTGAATAACAATAGGTAAATAAGCAGCTTTCCCTTCTTGGATATCAATGGTAAAGTTAGTTTGTGCAATTTTTAAATGTCTATCCAAATCAGCTTTTAGCACCTTAACTTTCCAAGTACCTGGTTTTAAATCCCCAAATTTATATTCTCCAGCCTCATTCGTAAAAGTGCGCCTAATTTCTTGCCCATTACTTACTTCTAGCATTAGATTATCAATTGTTTTTAAAGAGATTAATTTCGCTGGATTCGCCTCCTTTTTAAATTCTATACTTCCAATAATAGCGCCACTTTGGATTAACGTTAATGCTATTTGTTGATTGGCTTCGGGCAATACTTCGACTACTGGTAAAGCACTATCTGCCAACATTTCATGTAAACCCAAAGTAGATGGGTCTAACATTATGGGATATTTACCTAGGCGCATCCTTTTAAAATGGAAACGACCTTCGGCATCCGTAATCGCAGTTTTTCCATTTAATAAAACAATAATTCCTTTGGTGTTCACATTATTCCTTCTTAGAATTTGGCCGTAAACGTTTCCTGTTGGCGGTTTCGGTTCTAGTCGGATACCAAATTCATAGATATACTTTGCCGAAAAAAAGAAGTCTCGATCATTTATAGTATTTCGTTGAATTATTTGTCGAGCATTGACCAAAAATTGCTGATTTTTTCGGATTCGATGCATTAAAGAGAAATCGAAAGCATTTCTATTTTTATAATAGGCCTCCGTTTCAAAATCATTTTGATACCGAATTTTAAATTGGGTATGTCCTTTTATTTCTCCTGAAATTGTTCCACCAAATAATAGCTGTTTCTGAGCTGGTCTATGCAAGCTATTTACATTATAATATTGACCAAAAGCTCGAATAGAAAAATGTCCGATATTATACCCTATATCTAAATAAGTCCGAAAAACGGTTCTAAAATCTGATTCTGTGCCCTGTAGAAAATTTTTAGATTTCCCATATTCCCCTGCTAGACTATAATTAAATTTCCGAATCTTATGATTAATATTGGCGGTTATTAGATTTTCTTTTCTAAAAAATTGCTTCTGAGGCAAACGGTCTTCAATTTCATTTTGTCTCAAATTGAATTGTAGAAAAGCATTTCGGGCTAATTTCAATCGCAATCCAATATGCTTCCGGTCAGAAAAAGGAGCAGCTACAAATAAAGTATCCAATGCAGCATTTTTACGATTCTGAAGCATCCCAGCAGTTAAATTTACTTGCTTAGTCAATTTATAATTTAAATGGCCAATTAAATTTAAGGTGTTTTTAAAATAACCTGCAAAATTAGGGCTAGCATAGATAAGGTTACCATTGAAATAAAGACGGTTGAATAATTTAGTATTTACGTTGGCATAAAATGCATTTCCTGAGTTTCCAGAAGCCGCTTCTGCCAAAATAACGGTATTTTTAAAAGGATTAAACTGACCTGAAATACTCATTACAGAAGCTTTCCCTTGACTATCTTCCTCCGCCTTGTGTAGATAATTAAAACGAAGGCTCGTTTTTTCAGTAAATTCATTTTGAATAAATACACCTACTTCTTGCTTAATTTCCGCAAAAAATCGGGGTTTAACATAAAAAGCACCGACTGTTGCCGTACCAAAATAGCCTTCTGCCTGCAAGCCCCTTCCATTTCTAGCAAATTCTGTTAAATTGCTCAAAGCATAGCTATTATCGCCAGCTGTTACACTAAAAGATTTGTTTTTATACCTAGCAAAATATTGATCGTGTAAGGTTAATTCTGTGTCTTCTTGTTGATTTGGTCCTCTTAAACTTAAAGTAACTTCTTGAGTTTCTTCTTCATCTATGGTTCCTTGTAAAAATAATTCCCCTTGCAAGCCCTGACCTTTTAGACCATCCCCAAATTGACGATATAAATAATTCAAGCTGGCATAACCAGGTAATTTTCGAGTAGTATCCTCCTCAAAATACATGCTTGGTAAAATCTGGTTATGGAGATACCCAATTTCGCTAACCTCTTTATCTTTCAAAGTAGCTTTTAAATGAATACTCTGGCTACTTTGTCTTCTTGTTTCTGCAAAAGTCGTCGCTTCAACATTCACTTTTTTACTAGAAAAAGCAAGTAATTCAAGTGTTGTTGCTTCTTTAATTTCAGCATTTCTTGTAGCTAAAAGAATCGTTTGGGCTTGATTACTATTATTTTTAATCAAAAATTGTCCTGTAATTATCGTACCAGCTAATATGGTAGAAGGTGCAGTTAATGGGATGACCTCTATTTTATTGGTGGCTGACACGCTTATCTTAATCTTTTTAGCAAATTCAATGGAAGGGCTTTGGGTATCCATCAGTCGATAAACAATTTCATAAGTACCTGCAAGTGCTTTTGCAGGCACTACAAAAGTAATTATCTTAAAGTCTTTTGCACCAGCTTTAAGCGAAAAGGAAGCGCTATTTGTAATGGTTTTCCAACCAGTAGGTAATTCTAATTGAGGGCGTAACTTGGTAAGATTGGTCCCCTTATTAATTAAGACAATCGAAAAATTATTGACTTTTCCCGGCTCAGAAGTCAAGGTGGATTGAGGAACCAATTGCATTTCGATATCACTTCCTAATAAGCAAACCGAGCTTAAAAAGGAAAATAATAAGCAAATAACTTTAGTCATCTCTTAAAGACAAGGATAAATTAAGCCCAAAAATATCTTCTTCGGAGCAATCTGCTAGGATTACCGCTTCATAATTCCCTTTGGGTAAATCTATTAAATCCAAATAAAACCGAGTAGAAGTGCCCGGATAGATTTTCTTTTTAGTCGCCTTTACAATACTAACCGATTGACCTGCTTCATTGAATAATTCTATGGATACTTCAGGTGTCAATAATCTTTCTCCGCTATTCACTACCCCAATTGACCCAACCGTATTGCCATCAATTTTGTCTAATTTTGCATCTACAAATTCTAAATTATTAGTGCCTGTCTCGCCAATATTAGTCGCCAATTGAATGGCATAGCGCATAATAGTCGAAATATTAACGCCTCCTTCGGGTAACTCCGGCGTAATTGATGAAATCCCTTCCACCATTAAAACACTCCAATAAGTCCCAGATAAATCTGCATCCGCAGGAATTTTTATTTCATATAAAACAACAGCCTCTCCCTTCGCTTCTACTTCAAGGTAAGAAGGGCTAAAATCTATCCATGCTGCATTAGATCGTTTATTTGAATTAGGTTCATCATAACTAACCTGTCCTTTATAATCAAAGTGGTAATCTCGTTGATAAATTTTTACGGCTTGGGGTTTATTGTCTGTGTTTAAGATTTCTATTTTCCCTTTAATTATCTGACCTCCTTCTACGGTATGAATATGAGATAATCCATTATTAATTACGACATTAGCAATCATAAAATGGCATAGGAATAATAGAAAGGAACTTAAAACAAATTTCTTAGATAGGAATTTTAGCTTCTGCAGCATGTTTGTTTAAATGTTTGTGTTGTTTTTTAATACTAAATTATCTTACTTTTTCTAAGATAATAAACCCCAGATAAACATTATCCAGGGTTTAGGCAAAGAGAAAAAAATAATTAGCCAAATCAACTAAAATCTTCCAAGTTGTGTAATTTTGAGAAATGAAAATAACAAAAGAGAATTTTATAAACTTATTGCCAAGTTTAAAAATAGCGAGTGAAAA
>Ga0208544_10000351_pt1 | contig 37252 bp, 28 predicted proteins | sample DEB08_DNA_9_FD_184526 | JGI IMG/M metagenome (GOLD analysis project Ga0208544, IMG submission 184526) | Aqueous microbial communities from the Delaware River and Bay under freshwater to marine salinity gradient to study organic matter... | ecosystem: Environmental > Aquatic > Marine > Coastal ... | reverse complement strand
TTAATTATATTTATTTAATAAAAATAAATACGAACAAAATACTGTTTTAAAGATAAAAATACTTTTAATACAGAATATTATTTCGTGTAATTTATGTATTAATCAAAAATTTGAGCGAACCTAGCGTTAAAGGTGACGAAAAAATAGAACTATTCCTAGGAAATAAAAAGTTGGGGACACCCTTTAAACGAAAGATTGGAAGGTGAGTCACAGAAAAAAACAATAAAGGCATAAAATTTTCTGAAAAAATAATATCCAAGCAGCATTATTTATCTTGCATTCGTTCTAACAGCAGAAATGGAAATTAAAAACCCAATTTCTAAGATTAATTAAATGTGCAAAAAAAATCGGTCTGCATTCTGCGACCGATTTTTTCATTTTATCCACTATTTTTCTCTAGAAAAATATAATAAATCTGTACTTGGAACGCCTTCCTTCATCCCCAATTGCCTTGCTAAAGTAATGAGTTGTCCTCGATGATAAGTCGAATGGTTCATGCAATGATGCACCATAATTTTGGGCTGCATTTCCCAAACCATCCCATCCCAAGTATGATAAGTTATTTGCTCTTCAAAAAAAGCAATATCCTGTTTTGCTACAAATTGTAAAAATGCTTTAGAAGTGTTAACTAAACTTTCAAAAACAGCATTCGTTGAATCAAAATCATCCGCTACCTTATTATTATTCGTCGGGTCTTGCTGCATTCTAGCTAACCAACTCCTTTCTGCACTTAAAATATGCAAAGCAGTTTTACGAATAGATGGAAAACTATTTTCTATAGGTTTCCCTAATAAAGCTTCTGGTTTATTCCCAAAAAACAAAGTTAATTGCTCATTCGCCCAAATATTATATTCGCAATAATAAGTTAATAAATCTTTCATTTTTTGAATGAATTAAACTAGTAGTCATGCTGATAATTATACTGTATTCTGGCTAAATTGCTGTATTGTTTTATTGTTATTTGAAGTCAGTACTAAACTTAAATTACTGTTCATCAACAATATACGAATATAACAATTTTAACAATCTTTGATTTTAAAGTTTAATGCTAACCTTGATATAGTATATCGGAGTTACTACTAACTCAAATTGCAGAGAACTGAAATAAACTGGTAGAAAAGCCTAAAGGCCTTTTCTACCAGTTGTTCGCAACTTGATTTACTAGTTACTTTGAATTAATTAGGCTTCTCCAGCTGCTGCTTCTGCTGCTAATTCCGCCGCATTAATTTTCTCTACTTCTTTATCAATATAATACAAAGTCATAGGGCCTTTACCAATCAATTTGATTTTATCTAATAAAGAGCGCATTAAATTTTCTTCTTCTCGCTGTTCCATGATATACCATTGCAAAAAGTTATGCGTGTTATAATCATTTTCTTTGACCGCAATGTCCATTAACTTATTGATGGAAGCTGTCACTTTTTGCTCATGCTTATAAACTTGCTGAAACATATCTTGAACAGAATCAAATTCATGTGGCACAGCCTTGATAGCAGGAGTTAAAGCGTGCCCATCTACATCACTTAAATATTCAAATATTTTCAACATGTGCTCTCTTTCTTCACCAGATTGTCGGTGCATAAATTTAGTACAGCCTTCTAGGCCTTCTTTGTCACACCAAGAAGCCATAGATAAATATAAAAAAGAAGCTTGTCCTTCTAGTTGAATTTGCGCATTTAGCGCCTTTGTCATTTTCTCAGAAATCATAAATATAAAAATTTAAAGGTTGATGGCTATAAAGATTTAGTGGTAATAAGTAAAGAATCAAAATTAAAAATAGCCTTCATTGACAGTCTATTATTACTTTAATTGACTCACTTTATTTTTGATATTTGACTAATGATATAAATAGATAGCTTAACAAATCCTGTTAATCCTACAATATCTTGTCATCTTGTCAATAGTAACGCAAATATAAATGCTTAGTTTAATGCAAAGTAATAGGTAAGCTAATTCGGAATTATTCTAATTAAAAACAAGGAAAAAGCGGTATCAAAAATCACACATCGTGCCTTTAGGACAACGTTTGCATTGTTTCCCTTTTTTGTACTTTTTACAACATTTTTTCTTTAGATTCTTACCTTGCACAATTGACAAAGCAAAAGGCAAACGCAGATTAGCCTTTTCAGGGTGGAAGTTATTTTTATTAATAGGTAGTGTTGACATAAGAAAAAGTTTCCTTATTTTTATTTAATCTAAATAAGAACAAAGATACAAGGGTTTCTTATTTATTTGCAAGGTTTAGCCAATATTTTTAAGGAAAACTTGGAAGAGGTTAGTTTTTTTGTAGAAAGCAAGGCACATCATTTGAATAGGTACTTTTGATTACCTACGCTAAAATTTGTTTTTGACACGGGCTACTTAGGGGTGAGGCAACCATATTTTAGCTAGTCAGGTAAAAAATTGATAACCATCCGTTGTGTTCATTCATCCATTGGCCTATTTTCTACCAACGGATGAATGAAGACAACGGATTTGACGAACTAGAGGAGGTTTTAAATATTATTTTTTAGCTAACGCTCTATTCCCTAAAATAAGTCTATATTTCAAAATTTTACTGATTAAAATTAATTTTAATTTTAGCAAATCTATTTTTTTGCAAAAAATGAATAATCGTTTCTGTTATAAAATTCTTATTTCTTTTGCATTCAGTATAACTAAATTTGTTGAGCACTGACGATTTTGAAATGCTTGATTTTTACAAGAAATTATTGGGGAGAACAATAACTATTATACAAATATTATTAATTATTAATTTATAAAAAATTACAAAACAGTGATTTACAAATAACATAAAACAATAAGTATTTTTTCTTTTTTTACCGCTTTCATCTACTTTAATTATTCCCTATCTTTACGTTAAATTGAAAATTTTCCCTCCTTACTCAATCAAATAAAAAGCAATTTTTGGTTGTATAAATATAGAAAAGTACTACACAGACTGCGAATTAAATAACCTATATTAAATTAACAACAAAGCCATTTTTTTATTTGTCTTAGTTGTTAAATGCTATGGTATTTAATTCGCAGTTCTTATTTTATCCCACGTTAATCTACTATCCGGTAAATAAAGAACGACAAAATTTCATACTATGAAAAAAACACCACGCTGGTTAATCACAGCCCTCGTTTGCTTTTTGGCTTCTCTTTCTTTTGCACAAGCAAGTTTATCAAACTATGGTACTTATAGTTTGGAGGTAACTCCTTTTCGTACACCTTATGGCAATATATTAACGGAAAAAGATATAGAACTCCATTTTAACAACTTAACGGAAGTTCCAGAAAATGGAAATTTATACATTCAAGTAGATTATATTAGAGGGCTAAAAAGTAATTATCTATTACAAACCGCTATTCCTGGGACTGGATTTGCTTACCGAATAGATTATACGATGCCCAAATATAAAGTTAGCATCATTGATAATAATGGTTTACTACTATTACAAAAAATTTATGGTGGAGAAAAAAGAGCTGCCCTTTTTGGCGAATTTGAAAGTATTGCAAGTGTAGAAGACTTAAAGTTTGAATGGGAAGCCAATCGGGATGAATTTTATGCACGTTTGGAAAGTCAACCAGAAGAATTACCAAAACAAGAAATGGATGAGGAATTAAAAGTAGCCATCCTACAAAAAGCTAAAGAATTAGCTACTGGAGCGCCTATTGCTGATAATACATCCTCAACTCAGCAGCCCACTATAACGGAAGAGCCAACTCAACCTGTAGCACAAGATAATAGAAAACGACCCGACAGTCGACCTAGTAAAGCTAATGTTAATATTTACCGTCGTCCTGACCCTAAACGCACCAAAGTAGAAGATCCAAGCGAGCCTAAGTTAAGTAGTACTTCTGAGCAATTATTTAATTTAAATGGTTTCATTGAAGTGGATGCTTGTTCTAAATATAGTTACCAATTAAAAAATATCCATCCTTATGCGACCTTAACGGTTTTTATGCAAAATAAACCAGAGCAAGAGCTGGATGAAGTCATTCTAGGCGCTGGAGAAACCAAGTTTTTTAGTGGATTACCTCATAAATTAGCTTGGATTAAAGCCACTTATTTAAAAGATGACTTTCAAGGCGACCAAATTGACATTAAAGAAAATTTAAACTTAATTGCCAGCGATGAGAATACCCCAAGAATAGTGACCACCTTATTAGATCAATTTTTTGCTCAGATAAAACCAAATATCATTTTTGTACCTAAATTTGATGATAGGACAGATGAGGTGATGGACTTTGTGCCAGAAAATAAGGTTTGGCAAGCACAATTAAATGATTTTTTAAATAAACAAACCACCGCTAAGTTAACAAAAGGAGAAGCGAATAAGATTGCCCGTGAAACAGAACAATTATTAGTTATTAGGGCATTGAGAACAATTTCTAAAAAAATAGAACAGAATTTGGAGTCTGAAAACGAGCAAAAATTGATTTATCCAATTATAAAAGCAAGTGATAATTTTAGAAGTGTAACACCTCTGTTAGCATTTGAATATAGTCAATCTGCTTTTTTGAAAGAAGGCGTTAGCGAATTCTGGAATCAACAACAAGCGCATCGAGCAAGTTTAAGTTTCCGCTTACCGCTTGAATGGCAAATAAATAAAAGAAAAACAGGTTCTTTTTCTACACTAAATGTAAAAGCTTCCTTTGAGTCGATTAGACTAGATTTTAATCAAAGTCAATTTCACGCTTATGCGATAGACCCTTTAAGTGCTTTCCAAGAATACGAGCAAGTTTTACCGGAAGAACAATTTTCTATTCAAGCAACTCAATTAAGTGCAGGCTTGTCTTGGAAATTCTACTTCCCGTTGCCGATTGTAGAAATCGAAGGTGGAGCTTTTTTCAGTCACCAAACGCGGCTATTATGGGGCGAAGACCAAGGTCAATTTCCAAGAACCTTATTTAGTCCAGAAAATGAACTTATTTCTGATGTGGTTGATTTAAGTAGTTTTAGACCTTATTTTGGGGCAAAAATCGCTATTCCATTTTATTTTTCTGGCTATAAATTTGATTGTGAATCTAGTCTCCGAAATATTCATTTATTCGCAGGTATTCGGATGTATCCAGTTGATTTTACAGAAAATACTAATTATAATATAGCCATTAGAGATGCCGCAGATATAGATTTTATTCCTATCCCTTTGCAAGCCGGCAAATCAAAATTTTTGATGCATTTGATGATTGGTGGTGGTGTTGAGTTCTAATATTGCTATTGCTATTGCTATTGCCATTGAAATTGAAATTGAAAATTATAATCATAAAAATCCCATCTCCTAATAATTAATTATTTAAAATTTGTATATTTAAGCCTATTCTCCCCCTATTTATAGGACTAACAAGTTCTATTCCCCCCACTAGTAGCAGTCTTAATCTTGGTTTTTATAGATTTTGCTGCTAAACATTCAAGATAAAAACTAAGAACTATGAAGTCAATGCGCTACTTGCGAGTAGTACTGCTATTTATTAGTAGTACCTTTACCTATTCCCTTTTTGCTCAAAATTGCACACCTGATTCTACTTTTGCAGATGCACCACTAGGCCTCTACCCTACCCCTTTTGACGAATCGGTATTTCCAGATGGTGGATTAGCCGATTTCCCAGCCACTATCGGTCTGCCTTATGAATTGACTTTTACGGTTAAATTAACGGACAGGGTAAATATTCCTCCATTTAATTTTGATTTAGATAGTTTTGTCTTAAATAATTCAGATGCTATCATAGGATTACCACTTGGTTTGGATTATGCTTGTAATCCGCCCAACTGTGTTTTTCCAGACAGCGTTTTAGGTTGTGTTATTATCTTAGGTACGCCTCTGGAAGCTAATCTAGAAGGCGATTATAACCTACAAATCATGGGACAATTATTTGCAAACGGAGATGATTCTTTAGATTTCAGCTTTCCTTCTCCTGCTATTCCTGGTGAGTATATACTTGCCTTAGGTCTTTCCGATAGCTTAGATATGGATTCGATGATGGTGGACTCTATGGATATAGATTCGATGATGGTGGACTCTATGGATATGGATTCTATGATGGTGGACTCTATGGATATGGATTCTATGATGGTCAATTCTATGGATATGGGGGCAATAGATGCAGATGAGGATGGTATTATTGATAGCTTGGATAATTGTCTTGGGCTTGCCAATCCTAATCAAATTGATATGGATGGGGATGGTGTTGGTGCAGCTTGTGATTGTGATGATTCCGAATTAATTGGCTTTAATTGTTCCGATGGTTGTCTTACTTTTTATGCAGATAATGATGGCGATGGTTTTGGGAATTCCAATATTATCCGAATTGCTTGCACTTCGCCTGCAGGTTTTGTGTTAAGTGGTGCAGATTGTGATGATACCAACCCTGCTATCAATCCAGACGCTATTGAAATTCCAGATAATGGCATTGATGAGAATTGTAATAATTTAACAGATGAATCTAATGATTTGATTAGTTGGTTTCTAGATGCCGACGGGGATGGTTTCGGTAACCCACTGATTGATTCTCTATCTATTGCACAACCTAGAAATTATGTCAGTAATTCAAACGATTGTGATGACACCAATCAATTAATTTATGAAAATGCCTTAGAAATCGTAGATAATTTAGATAATAATTGTGATGGCTTTGTAGATAATTTTGCAGGCAATTGTGATGATTTGACAAACCCCGGAACAGTTGGTATTGACCAAGTGGTTTGTCCAGAAAACCCAAATCCAAGTATTATTAATAATATCGAAGCACCAAGTGGTGGAAGTGGAGATATAGAAATAATGTGGATGAGGACTACGGATAATCCAGATAATGGAAATGCTCAATGGATGTTAATCCCTAATTCACATGCCTTATCTTACACGCCAGCAGCAGTAGGACAAACAACCTATTTTCGTCGATGTGTTAGACAATCAGGATGCACTAAATTTCTACAGGAATCAAATATTGTAACGATTGCTTTTGGGCGGGTTTGTGAACAGATAGTTGAAATAATTGAAGAAGAGGAGGAAGAAATGATTGAAATGGAAGAAGAGGAGGAAGAAATGATTGAAATGGAAGAAGAGGAGGAAGAATTTGACCCTTGCCTAGAAAATCCAATCCTCGTAACCGCAGCTGCAACTGACCCAGATTGTGATGTCTCGACTGGCAGTATTAGCTTAATGGTTTCTGGTGGTACTGCTCCTTACAGTTTTGCTTGGGAACCTGCTTTTCCAGATACGAATCGGTTGGATAGTTTACCAGAGGGCATTTATAGCGTAACTGTTTTAGATTCCTTGAATTGCTTTGCTAACTTTTCTGAAATTTTAGCCGAACCAGATACTTGCTCTTCTCCCCCAGGCTTAGCACCAGAAGATTTTGGATTTGGCAGAGTACAAGCCAATGTCTTAGATAATAAAATAGTTGGGATTGAATGGGAAACAAAAAATGAAACAGCTACTGGGTCTTATTTATTAGAACATTCAAAGACAGGAGATGCTTTTAAAGCATTATCCTTAGGGAAAAAAGCTACTGGTCGTAGCCAGAATTATTATCAAGTCAATGATTTAACGCCTACCCTAGGTACTAGTTTTTATCGAGTAAAATATATAACTGAAAGTGGTCATCATACTTATTCTCCAAGTGTACAAGTACTGATTACGCCTGAAGGTTCGCCTTTATTTATTGCTTACCCCAATCCATTTGGGGAACAATTAACCATAGATTTTTTAAGTCCTCTGGAAGAAGCAGTCTCATTGGTGATTCTCGATAATCTAGGGAAAGTACTACATTCCATTCAAATTCCAGTAGGTACCTTAAGGCAAAAGATAAGTTTACCAGAAGCGGCAAAAGGCTTGTTTACTTTACAAATTGCTACAGAGAAAGCACGGTGGGTGAAAAAGGTGATGAAGATTGAATAGGTTGAAGGGGCAACGAGGTGACAAGATAACGAGGTAACAAGAATAGGGAGCGGTAATAGTGTGTAAATCATAAATCTTAACATCATAAATCATATATCTGTCCAGTTTTATTTAGATGGATTTATAATGTAAGATTGATAATGCAAGATGTAAGATTTGCAACCTAGCCACAGACCTTGTGGCTACTCAAAAATAGCCACTACCCTGGCAGGCGCAGCCGAAGCTCCCACAATCTTCAAAGGGAAAACCGCCACTTTAAAACCACTAGGCGGCAAAGCTTTCAAATTGGTTAGCTGTTCGATATGGCAATATTCTTTATGTTGTCCTACTAAATGAGCCGCCCAGAAAGCAGAGGAGTCTTTATTCTTTTTAGCTTGTGCTACTTGATACCGAAGCGGTAAATCCCAGCCCCACTGGTCAATCCCCATGACTTTAATACCTTGGTCTATTAGCCATTCTGTAGCTTCCGCACTCATTCCTGTTCCTTTGTCTGGAAATGCTTTAGTCCCCATGAATTGATCTCTATCCGTTCGAATTAAGACGATATTTCCAGGCACTAAAGTCAAGTTATTTTCAGCTAAATCTGCTTGAATATCGGCTACCGTAATTGGGTCAAAATCCACCTTATGCGACATATTAACAACAATGCCATCGCCATAACACCAATCTAACGGAACTTCTTCTATTGTTTTGGCCCGTTCTCCATTGACCGTAGGCGAATAATGCCAAGGTGCATCAATATGCGTGGTCGAATGCACCCCCATCTTTTGAATGGTGTCATCTGCCCAACCAATAAAATTGGGTGGAAAAAGCTTAAAGGGCAAACCTAAGAAACGAATTAACCAGCCTCCTTTTTTATGAGATTTATGCTTGATTTTCACTTTCATAAACCAAGGATCGTTTTTATTATATTGAATCGGTTTAGAGAGGTCAATAATTTTAGCCATATAACAAAATATAGAAATTAAAAGGTGGTAAAATAGGAATACCTACTTGATTCTAATAAAAAAAACCCTAAAATTTAGCTTTGTTATAAAAAAATAAGAAGGTATCCTTTCTATTTTCTAATTAATCTATATATTTAGGGCTAGAAACTTATACCGTCTGTACTTTAAAATGAAGACAGTCAATTTTATGAGTAAACGAACTTACAACACTACACTTCTTTTCTATGAGAAAAAGACTCACCTTGTCCGCAAGTTGCACTCCGATACGGTTCGTATATTTTTAATTTCATTTCTTGGTAAACCATATTATAAACATCAATAATGAGTCAGAGACCTATAGTTTATATTTTATTCTTTTTTTTATTCGTATGGTTGGTCAGTTTAACCTTATGTCATAAAGCCACTTGTCCTGATTGTCAAACAGCAACAGCAACAGTTCCAGCAGGAAATGATGCTAGTCTATCTATTGCTTTTAAAGATACTGATTTAAATTTCTCTACCGCTACCGCAGATAATTTATTATTTGTAAGTGGTTCTTGTGAGTATAGTACGCCGCTTTCTCAAGATTTGCAAAATGTTTTCACCAAAACGGTACAGCACTTACAAGATAATACCAAAAGGATTCTTGTATTAACAGGTCTATACGAAAATGAAGAAACCAACGGTTGTACAGGTGCAGTAAATTTAGGGGTTGCTAGAGCGGAACAAATTAAAGCACTTTTAGTGGAAATGGGTGCTCCAGCAGATAGGATTGAGCTGGAAGCGGGCGAAATTAGAGATTTACCTGATTATAAAAACATGCTAGCTGGTGGGTTTGATTATTTCTTTAAAGAAACAATGGAAGCACCTGAACTCACTGCTTTAGGAGAAGCAGAGTTAAGAAGTGATAAAATCATTTTATATTTTGAATCTAACGAACAAGAAATTAATTTAACAGCCGAGCAACGCAATTATTTGAATAGTTTAAAAGCATATTTGGCAGAAAATCCAACTGCTAAAGCTGAAGTTACAGGACATACAGATTCAGCAGGAAAAGATGCTTGGAATATGCGCTTAAGTAGAAAACGTTCTGAATTTGTAAGAGATTTCATGATAAATCAAGGTATTGCTAAGCGGCAAATTAGAAACGAAGGCATAGGTCCAGATAAACCCATTGCCTCTAATGCTACCGAAGAAGGTAAGGCTTTGAATAGGCGAGTCGAAATCACTTTACAATAATTCAGTTGTCAAAATATAAAGCCCCCCTAAAAATTATCTTAATAAAGAATTTCCGTTTTAAAAGCGGATTAACCTTATAGGAAAAGGGAAAACAAACAACCAGAATAAATTTGTTTCTTTCCCTTTTCTTCAAATAATTTACAATTATGTTTTCTTGTTACCTATTTCCTTTTTTAACGGGTTTAATTACAGCCGCTTTAGGTGGAGCAATTGGATGGTATTTACGCCAAGATGATGTTGATGAATTAGAAAGAAATAATAAGAAATTAACGAAGGACTATTCAATCACCAAGTCCAATTACCTTGATTTAGAAAGTCAATACAGCTCTTATAAGTTAAGGACGGAGAGCGAAATGGGAGAATATAAATTAAAAAATAGGTCTATTGCTGCTAAATTAAAAACATTAGAAGCTACTCCTGCACCTAGTCAGACACTTTCTTTTGTGGATGGAGAAAAGGTAGAAATCAGAGAAGTGATTAAGGAGGTCATTAAGGAAGTAGAAGTACCGGTAGAGTTTATTAAAGAAGTAGAAAAAATTGTAGAGGTAGAAAAAGAAGTCATTAAAGAAATTGAAGTTGAGAAAATTGTAGAAGTAGAAAAAATAGTAGAAGTACCTGTCGGCGTAATAAAAGAAATTGAAGGAGTCGCCTTCCAAAAAATTCCTACTGAAATTATTAAAGAAGTGGAAGTAGAGAAAATTATAGAGGTAGAAAAAATCGTAGAAGTAATTAAGGAAGTAGAAGTCGAAAAATTAGTAGAAGTACCTGTCGAAGTGATTAAAGAAGTAGAAATCGAGAAATTAGTAGAGATTCCTGTTGGCGTAGTTAAAGAAATTGAAGGAGTAGCCTTCCAAAAAGTTCCTACTGAAATTATTAAAGAAGTAGAAGTCGAAAAATTAGTAGAAGTAATAAAAGAAGTAGAAGTAATCAAGGAAATCGAAGTCGAAAAACTAGTAGAAGTACCTGTCGAAGTGATTAAAGAAGTCGAGGTAGAAAAAATGGTAGAAGTACCTGTTGGCATCATTAAAGAAATCGAAGGCATTGCTTTCCAAAAAATCCCTACTGAAATTATTAAAGAAGTGGAAATTATTCAGGAAGTTCAAGTAGAAGTGGAAGTCATTAAAGAAGTAGAAGTAGAGCGAATCGTAGAAGTCCCTGTAGAGGTAGAAGTCATTAAAGAAGTAGAAATTGAAAAATTAGTCGAAGTGCCTGTTGGGGTCGTTAAAGAAATTGAGTCAGTAGGTTTTCAAAAAATCCCAACAGAAATCATCAAGGAAATCGAAGTAGAAAAACGTATAGAAATACCCGTCGAAGTAGAAAAAATCGTTGAGGTAGAGAAAATCGTTGACAGAATGGTAGAAGTACCCGTCGAAGTCATCAAAGAGGTGGAAATTGAAAAACTAGTAGAAGTACCTTATGAAGTAGAAAAACTAGTAGAAGTTGAGGTCGAAAGAATTGTCGAAGTACCTTTAGAAGTCATCAAAGAAGTGGAAATTGAAAAATTAGTCGAAGTAGAGAAAATTGTGGAAGTAGAGAAAATTGTGGAAGTAGAAGTTGAGGTCGAAAGAATTGTAGAAGTTCCTTTCGAAGTCATCAAAGAAGTAGAAATTGAAAAATTAGTCGAAGTAGAGAAAATTGTGGAAGTAGAAGTTGAGGTCGAAAGAATTGTAGAAGTACCTTTCGAAGTCATCAAAGAAGTAGAAATTGAAAAATTAGTCGAAGTAGAGAAAATTGTGGAAATAGAAAAACTAATTCAAGTACCCATAGAAATTACTAAGGAGATCATTAAAGAGGTAACCGTAGAAGTGGAAGTCGAAAGAATTGTAGAAGTTCCTGTAGAGGTCATTCGGGAAGTAGAAATTATTAAAGAAATCCCAATAGAAATCACCAAAGAGGTTATTAAAGAGGTAGAAATTGAAGTCATCAAAGAAGTACGAGTAGAGGTCATTAAGGAAGTCATTAAAGAAGTAGAGGTAGAGGTGGTTAGAGAAGTGATTAGAGAAGTACCAATGGAGGCCTATCGACAAAGAATCACTACAGAAGAAATCAAACAAGAAATCTCTCCAGAATCTTTAAAAGCCTTTGAATCAACTAGATATGAAACAAATACCGAGGAGGAACAAATAATTGAAAAAACTTACGAAAATGTAGGTGATAATGACCCTGAATGGGCATTAATCAATGAATTAGAAGCAGCAGAAGAAATTGAAACAACGGAAGAAGAAGACCTTGAAATTAATAATATCGTTGAAACAACGGAAACATCTAGCGCAGAAAATTATGTCTTAACCGATGAATTCCTCTCGGAAATGGCTAGTGAGAATGGAAACGGAAACGGAAATAGTAATGGAAATGGAAATGGAAATTCCGAATCCACCATAACTATTGAAACGGAAGAAATATATCCAAATCAAGAAACCATTACTTATTCCTATGAAGATCGGGATAATTTAATCGTCATAGAAGGAATAGGTCCAAAAATTGAGGCTTTATTCTATAAAAATCGCATCTATACTTTCCGCCAATTAGCACAATTATCTGTCAGCGATATTAAAGACTTATTAAGTGATGCTGGTCCAAGATTTAGAGTGCATGACCCGACCACTTGGCCGCTACAGGCAGAATTGGCTGCGGATGGTAATTGGGATGAGTTAAGAGAATGGCAAGAGAAATTAGATGGTGGAAGAATTTAAATAAACTGCAAGTCCAACTACAACTTCAACCTCAATCCTTCTTTGGAGAGAATTTTGAAATTGTGATTGAAATTCAATAAATAAAATTCAAGTCCAAATTCACATTAAATAATACTTTTATACCTTAAAAATAGAATCTATGTTCACCTTAATTAAAGAAAGTAAAATCAACGCTGCTATCCCTGATCAGGGAAGTATCTCTAATACGATTAATATTAGTCGGAGTGGGAATGTAAAAGATATTAAAGTCAGTGCCAATATAACCCATCCTTATATTGGAGATATTTCTTTAAAAATTACTGCTCCATCAGGGAAAGAAGTAATTTTAAGAGATAGAGAAGGTGGTGCAGCAGATAATTTAATTAATACCTTTTCAGGAGATTTATTAGTAGGCTTAATAGGTGAATCTGCTAAAGGAGATTGGACATTAACTGCTACAGATAATGCCACCAAAGATAATGGTACCTTAGATTCTTGGGGTATAGAAGTAGATTGTGATACTTATAATAATCATAAAGCAGAAATATATATTCCAGAACTTGCTAGTGACCAAATCTTAACAAGTGAGCAAGCCTGTCGATTTAGTGGTCGAATTTTAGAGACCGTGATAGATGTAGAAATTGAACACCCTTTAATTGGCGATTTAGTTGTTTCGATTGTTTCCCCTGCTGGCACTGAAGTTTTACTTCATGATAGAACTGGTGGTTCTCAAAATCACCTCAAGGCACAATATTCAGGGAGTCAACTAACTGGATTACTTGGCGAAAAAACAGAAGGAACATGGACTTTGAAAGTCAAAAACATGCACTCTTCTAATAATGGTGTCCTCAAACACTGGAAAATTAAATTCCATTATGAACCAGAAGATGATTTAAAAGTGGTAGAAGGAATAGGGCCTAAAATTGAAGAATTATTAAAAAATGCTGAGATTTATAGCTATGTTACTTTAGCGACAACAACTCCCGAAGCCATCAAAGCTATATTAGCTGCTGCTGGTGATCGTTTTAAAATGCATGATCCAGGTACTTGGCCAACGCAATCTTCTTTAGCTGCGCAAGGCCGCTGGGTAGAATTGAATGCTTTGAAAGAAGCATTAGATGGTGGAAAGTAAAAAGGATTAATATATTTTAAAAAAGACCTGTTAGACCAATAAAGAAGGGTTTTCTTATAAAAAATTTATGACTAAAAAAACGAAGTCAAAGACTTAAAAAATATAGATTTGAAGTTAAAAACTTCAAATATCGGTTCGGTGCTTGAACAAAAGATGGTGTCGATGGTCGAAGTTTGCAACTTCGACCCAATATTATTAGCGTTTTTAACGCGATTTTCGATGAATTCTATTTTTATAAGAAAACCCTTACCAATAAAGTTTAACAGGTCTTTTTTATTAACCCCTTAATTATCCCGAACACATCTAAATCCAGTATGTTCCAATCCAGTATCAGCACTGGATTTCATCCGAGCCGCCACTCGATACCCCGAGCAATAACTATCATTACATAAAAAAGAACCTCCTCGAACCACTTTCTTTGGAATAGTCGCCTCATCTGGGTCAAAGCTATTCCCTGGGCCTAAAGGATTATTCACCAATTGTGCTTTAGCTCGATGTGGATAATAATTAGCATGATACCAATCTGCACAAAACTCCCATACATTGCCTGCCATATCGTATAACCCATACGCATTCGGCGCAAAAGAAGCAACTGGAGCTAATCTTTCAAAACCATCTTTTCCTTCATTTTGATAAGGAAAATTCCCCTGCCAAAAGTTGGCTTTAACTGTCCCTTCTTCTATACTTTCGTCTCCCCAAGGATATATTTTTCCGGCTTCCCCTCCCCTACTTGCATACTCCCATTCCGCTTCCGTAGGCAATCGTTTACCTGCCCAATTGGCATAAGCTTTAGCATCATACCAAGAGACATGAACAACAGGATAATTCTCTTTTCCTTCAATCGAACTTTCAGGTCCTTCAGGATGCTGCCAATCCGCTTTTTTTATCATTTGCCACCAATAAGCTGGATTATCAGGCACCCGTTGAGTGGGTGAGGAAAAAACAAGGCTAAAAGGTTCTAAAGCTTCTACTGGCGGTGGTGGCGTACCAGGAGGCAATTGAGCCATTACTTCTCCCAAATCTACCGTCCGTTCAGCTATTGTTTGATAGCCAGTCGCTTCCACAAAAGTTTTAAATTGAGCGTTGGTCACCTCCGTCGCATCCATCCAAAAACTATTCACTTTTGTCGGTACTTTAGGAAATTCATCCGTTCGAGCTTGGTCATTATCTCCCCCCATTTCAAAAGTTCCACCCTCAATCAATACCATGCCTTTTTTATCAGTAGCTACTGTTTCATCTGGCTTTATTGCTTCAATTTCTGCCAATAGTTTAGGACTTAAATATCTGGGTGCTGCATTTTTATCAATATCATAACACATGGTAGGGTCTTCTGGCTTAGCAACAGCCACGGCCACTCTTTGTGGTTTCTGTTTACATGAATAACAAATAAATCCGCAGAAAAGCGCATACATAATATATTGGAATCGTATTTTTTGCATTTTTTGTATTTTTCAAAAAAGATAGTACTCATTTTTCCAGTCGCTAAAGTACAGACAATTCTTATAAAATTATATCCTATCACATCCAAATATACCGTATGTAATAATAAGTTGATTGACTAATGCTATTTAAAATAAGTATAACTGTAGATGACTCTATCTTTTATTAATAATTATTAGTATATTTGTATCCAATTCTTACCCATTTCCCCCTTGTTAAATAGTCATTCCCTCCGAAACATAAGTATTCTTTTGTGCGTAATAATATCCCAATCGATTTTTCTAATCTTGAGTAACGCTAGGTTCGCCCAAAATTAGTTAATAAAATAAAATATTATCAAAATAATATTTTGATTTATGTTTAAAATGCAGAATTTTATTTATTTTAAATAAACTCTTTTCAGGTTATTATTTTAGGGTTAAAAATAATATTTTAATTATATTTATTTAATAAAAATAAATACGAACAAAATACTGTTTTAAAGATAAAAATACTTTTAATACAGAATATTATTTCGTGTAATTTATGTATTAATCAAAAATTTGAGCGAACCTAGCGGAGTAAAAATTAAGTTGATAGAAATTGACAAAATGGAATTTTTTAACTAAAAGTTAAGTTTCCCAATAAATATCCGTTTCGCAACGTATAAACTGTAGGGGATTCACGCCTAACATATTAGGTTAAATTTCAATCTCTATTCTTAGGGGCATATTATTACAACAAAATTCCTAAAAATTTTAAAATTTCAAAGAATGAACATTACAGTTGTAGGTACAGGCTATGTTGGACTAGTCACAGGAACTTGCTTTGCAGAAACAGGTAACCAAGTTATTTGTGTAGATATTGACAAGCAAAAAGTAGAACGGATGCGAAATGGGGAAGTCCCTATTTTTGAACCCGGGTTGGAAATTTTATTTGAAAGAAATACCAAACAAGGTCGGTTAAGCTTTACGACTAATTTAGCAGAAGGTATTAAAGATGCAGAAATTATATTTTTAGCGCTGCCTACACCTCCAGGAGAAGATGGGTCAGCTGATTTATCTTATATTTTAGGTGTTGCCAAAGATTTATCTGCCATCATTACGGATTATAAAGTGATTGTAGATAAAAGTACGGTTCCTGTTGGAACTGCTCAAAAAGTGCACGATATTTTAGCAAAAAGATTAGATTTAGATCTATTCGATGTTGTTTCCAATCCTGAATTTTTACGAGAAGGAGTAGCAGTAGATGATTTCATGAAGCCTGACCGGGTCGTGATTGGCACAAATTCTAATAGAGCTAGAAAAGTAATGGAACGCCTTTATAATCCATTTGTACGACAGGGTAATCCTGTTATATTTATGGATGAGCGGTCTGCGGAAATGACCAAATATGCAGCTAATTCCTATTTAGCGGCAAGGATTTCTTTTATGAATGAGATTGCTAATCTTTGTGAAAAGGTAGGCGCAAATGTAGATGATGTTAGAAAAGGAATGGGAAGTGATACCAGAATTGGCAAGCGATTTTTATTCCCTGGTGTAGGTTATGGTGGCAGTTGTTTCCCTAAAGATGTGCAAGCTTTGGCAAAAACAGCTAGTCAATATGATTACGATTTTAAAATTTTGAAATCTGTCATGCAAGTTAACAGAATTCAAAAATCCGTTATGGTGGAGAAAATTCAAAACCACTATGGCGCCGATTTAACAGGCAAAACTTTTGGGATTTGGGGCTTAGCATTCAAACCTAATACGGATGATATTAGAGAAGCACCAGCCTTATATATTATCGAAGAGTTATTAGCAGCAGGCGCTAAAATTAAAGCGTTTGACCCTGAGGCGATGGATAATGTAGCAAAAGAATTTGGAGATAGGATTCAACTTTGTGGCGACCAAAACGAAGCATTAATTGATGCCGATGCGCTAATTATTTTGACAGAATGGAGTGTTTTTAGAACACCTAGTTTCAAAGTCCTTAGAAAATTACTAAACGAACCTATCATTTTTGATGGTAGAAACTTATATAGCTTAGACCAAATGCAAGAATTAGGTTTCGCTTACCAAAGTATTGGTAGAGAAAAAATTGCCTTACCTGCCGAAGCTAAAGTTAAAGCTTAAATTTCAAGAGTACTCACTTTTGAAGCTTAATAATTAAGAGCTTCCAGAACTTAACGTTCTGGAAGCTCTTTCTATTTAAAGGCTATGATCAAGTAAAATCTCCATGAATTGATAAAATCCATTATCGCAGCTACAAAGTTAAAGAAAACTTAAAAATACACCACTTCGCTACCTCTTTTATGTATTTCTACTTCAAAAATCATCTAACCATCAAACAAATATCGTATTTATACCTTATTAAAAAAAAGGCATTAATATTGTGACCATTAAAGAAATTGTAGTCTTAGAACAATAAACCGATTTTTTTGAAACGATGGATTTATAGTATTAGGATAGTAAAAATCTACATCCTGTTAATCTTATAAAAAATCCTATCATCTTGTAGATATGAAAGTAATCAAAAATATATTTAAAATACTAGGCTTTTTTGTAGTGTTATTTTTAATAGCCGCTATTGCCATTCCTATTTTTTATAAGGATAAAATTGTAGATATCCTTAAAACAGAAACCAATAAAACACTCAATGCGAAAGTGGATTTTAAAGATGTGGAATTATCGCTCTTGCGAAACTTCCCTGCGCTTAGTCTGCATATTGATGATTTAACGGTGGATGGGGTCAATGAATTTGCGGGTACTCGATTATTTGGTGCACCTGCTGCGGAAATAGAATTAGATTTTTGGAAAGTCTGGGGCAACTCCACCTCTATTCCTATAGAAGCTTTTACTTTAGAAAGTCCAGTTGTTAATGTACGTGTTTTAAAAAATGGACAAGCCAATTGGGATATTGCCAAACCTTCTGAAACGCCAGTAAATGCCGAACCTGTGCAATATCTCGTAGAAATGGAGCAATATACCATCAAAAATGGGCAATTGACTTATGTAGATGAAAGTCTGGATTTTGAAATGGAAATGAATGATTTAAATCACACAGGTAGTGGCGATTTTTCAGAATCCATTTTTGATTTAGCTACACAAACACAGATAGGAGCTTTAACGGTAGAAATGGAAGGTATGACTTATTTGCGAAAAGCAAAAGCAGATTTGGCCGCAACTATCAATATGGACATCAACGACCTAATTTTCAGGTTGAAAGAGAATGTTTTAACATTGAATGCTTTAACCATCAAAGCAGATGGAATGATTGATATGAACGATGAAGAATATGTGATGGATTTAAAGTTTAGTTCGCCGCAGAATAGCTTCAAAAACCTTTGGTCTATTATTCCTTCTGCTTATACTGCCGATTACGCCAATGCCAAAATTGATGGCAAAATGACCTTAAATGGCTTATTGGCGGGCACTTATAATGCAGCAAAAAATATTTATCCAGCTTTTAAAATATCGACTCAAATTGATAATGGAAGTGTGCAATATCCCGATTTACCAATGGCTTTAAAATCCATTTTTACAGATATTACCATTAATAGTCCAAGTTCAGATTTTGACGATATGGAGGTGCGGATTCCTCAATTTGAATTTAAATTAGGAGACAATCCTTTTGCAGGAAACTTTAATCTAAGAAATCCAATTTCTAATCCTCAATTAAAAACAGAAGTGAGAGGCATTCTAGATTTAGAAGATATAGGAAAAGCCGTTCCATTAGAAGGCATCAACAGTTTAAGCGGTATTATCGAATCTGATTTTTATGTCAATGCATCCATGTCTCAAATGGAAAAGGCGCAATATGACGCCATTGATATGCGAGGCAAGGTAGCGGTTAAGAATATGATTGTGGAACAAGATGGATTGCCTAAAGTAAATATTAAATCTTTAGCCACTGACTTTAGTCCACAACGCATTAAACTAGACAATTTTGAAGCAAACTTAGGGCAAAGTGATATAAAAGCATCGGGTAGTATCTTTAATTTATTGGCTTATTTTAGTCCCAAAAAAACGATGGAAGGCAATTTTAAAATAGCATCCAACTATTTTAATGCCAATGAATGGTTAGTGGAAGAAACAGTCACTAGCCCCAAAGTTGGTTTTTTAAACACCTCCAATACTCAACCAGAAGCAGTTCTAACTTCTAATGAACCAACAACCGAAGTGTTTGACCGCTTTAATTTTAATGTGGATGCCGCTATTAAGCAACTAGATTACGATGTGTATGAAATGAAGGATTTTACTTTCGATGGTACGGTCAATCCAGAACGAACTACTATTGATAATTTCTATACTAAAATTGATAAAAGTGATATTCAAGCATCTGGTAGCATCAATAATTTAATTGGATATGTCATGGATAATGAAACGCTTACGGGCAATATTGATTTAAACTCCAATTACTTAGACTTAAATCAATTCATGACCGAGTCAGAGGCAACCCCAACGACGGAAGCAGTAGAAATTATCCCTGTACCAGAGAATATTGATTTAACGATTAGTTCTAACTTAAAGAAAGTCAGTTATACCAATTTTGATTTAACCAATATTAAAGGAGAAGTCATCGTCAAAGAAAGCGCAGCAGTGATGAAGGATGTAAAAGGTAAAATCTTAGGTGGTAATGTATCTTTTGAAGGGGCTTATAATACTCAAAATTTAAGTCAACCAAAATTTGACATTAAAACAACTTTAGAAGGGCTCAACTTTAATTCCGCTTTTAATACCTTCAATACTTTTGAACAATTAGCACCGATTGGTAAGTTCATTGATGGAAAATTTAATACAACTTTATCCATCAATGGAATTTTAGGAAAAGATATGATTCCCGATTTAACCAAGTTAAACTTAAGCGGTTTTTTCCATACGCTAGAAGGAGTGATTGATGGGTTCAAACCAATACAAGAATTGAGTAGTAAATTAAATATTGAGGATAAAATCAAAAAATTAAAAATCAAAGACTCTAAGAACTGGATTGAAGTCAAAGATGGATTTTTAACCGTCAAAGAATTTGAGCATAAAATAGACGATATGTCTTTCTTGATTCAAGGAAAGCACGGTTTAACTCAGGAAATGAAGTACGTTGTCAAAGCTAAAATTCCAAGAAAATTATTAGAAAAAACAGGCTTGTCTAAAGCAGCCAATAATGCTTGGGATGCGATTGCCAAAGCGGCTAATAGTAAAGGTATTAATTTAGCAAATGGCGAATTTGTTCGATTAAAAATAGATTTAACAGGTTCGATGTTAGCGCCTAAATTTAATATCGTTCCAGTAGCAGCAGATGGAGAAACATCCGTCCAAGATGCTACTAAAGCAGCAGTAGAAGCTACCATTAATCAAGCAGTAGATTCTGCTAAAACGGTGCTAAATAATACCCTTGATTCTGTTAAAGCGGAAACAGACGCTTTAAAAGATACGCTTACTTCCGTAGTCGATAAAAAAGTGGAGGAAGCAAAGGAAACAGCGAAAGAAACGGCAAAAAATGCTTTAGATTCTCTTAAAGCTGGTGGCGAAATAGGCTTACCTAAAATTGATGATACAGGCAAAATTCTAAAAGATACCACTATCGGTAAGGAAATAGATAAGGTAAAGGATAAATTAAAAGACTTTAATCCTTTTAAAAAGAAGAAAAAGAAAACAGGAGAAGGGTAAAATATAATTTTCAATTTCAAATTTTCAATTCTCAATTTTCAACTTCCTTAGGCGGAATTTTTTAACGAGAAAGACTTAAACAACTTATTCCTGCAATTTATTTAAGTCTTTCTCGTTAAAAATACTAAAAGGAGAAAAATTCCAGTCATCTAGAATTTTTCTCCTTTTTCTTTTCTTGTAAAATAGTACTTTTACCATTATTGTATTAAGGATTGACCGTTCAAGTTTATCAAATTCCTAAAAACAGTTGATATTTTTAATTTCAATCTAAGATTTAAAATAGTATAATTATCAACTAACTCGATAAACTAATTCGCAAATCCTATCCTGTTAATCCTGAATAATCTTGTCATCCTGTAATTATAAATGAATCTAGAATACTTCATAGCTACAAAAGTCGCCGAAGCGAATAAACAATCCTTTTCGAGGATGATTATTCGCATTGCCATTGCCGCCATTGCCGTTTGTTTAGCAGTAATGATTGGGGCAACTGCTATGATTAGTGGATTTAAAAAGGAAATCAGTACTAAAATATTTGGTTTTAATGGGCATATTCAGATTACTGCCCATGGTCCCAATAGTAGAGATTTAGCTTTAGAAACTAACATTCCGATTGATAAAGACCAAGACTTCTATCAAAGTGTCGCAGAAATAGGACGGGTAATTTATCCTGCGAAAAGAGGGCTTTTCGGTTTGGAATTACCAGGCGAATACGAAGCAACGACCAAAGGCGGCGTCAAGCATATCCAAATATATGCGACCAAGCCAGGCGTGATAAAAACAAAGGAAGCCATTGAAGGCATTGTCATTAAAGGAATAGGAGCAGATTACGATTGGGAATTCATGCAACAGTTTCTACAATCAGGGAAACTACTACCCTTACAAAGTGAAAAAGCAGAACGAGGCATCATGATTTCCCAGCAAACTGCCGACCGATTAGATGTGACCGTCGGGAAAAAATTTATTGTCTATTTTAAAGACGCAGGTGGTAATGGACAAATAGGTAGACGTTTAACCGTAACAGGCATTTTTAAAACAGGCTTAGTTGATTTTGATAAGGGGTTTGCTTTAGTAGATATTCGATTTTTACAAGAATTAAATAAATGGACACCCAATCAAGTAGGCGGATTTGAGATTGTGTTAGACGAGATAGCCGACTTGGAAGTGATGACAGAACACATCTATTTAAATGAAATCCCCAATCATTTAACAGGAAACAATCTCAAAAAAATCCTTCCCTTTCTATTTGGTTGGTTAGATTTCCAAGACATTAATGAAGTAGTGATTTTATCCATGATGATTGCGGTTTGTATTATCAATATGATTACTGCTTTATTAATTTTAATACTAGAGCGCACCAATATGATTGGCATTTTAAAAGCCCTTGGCGCAACAGATTGGTCGATTCGAAAAATATTTTTATACCATGCGGCTTATATTATTGCACTAGGTTTATTATATGGAAATTTATTAGGCATTGGTTTTTGTTTACTAGAAGATTATTTCCATTTCATCAAATTATCTGAAGAAAATTATTATTTATCTTATGCCCCGATTAATTTAGAATTTTTCACTATTGCCGCTTTAAATATGGGCACTTTGTTTTTAACGGTCGCTTTTTTAATCATCCCAACTTATCTGATTACTAAAATTAGTCCTGTAAAGGCGATTAGATTTAATTAGACGAGTTGCGAGTTACGGGTTGCGAGTTAGTTTTAGAATTTATCTTTAAAATTAGTTTTTATAAAACTGATATTAATCAAAAAATCTACGATTTAACCCGCAACTCGCAACTCGCAACCCGCAACTCATAAAAATATGCACAAATCAGGTTTCGTAAATATCATTGGACGGCCAAACGTTGGCAAATCAACCTTAATGAATGCTTTAGTAGGCGAACGTATGTCTATTATTACCAGCAAACCACAGACCACTCGGCATCGAATTTTAGGGATTGTGAGTGAGGAGAATTATCAATTGGTTTTCTCGGATACGCCAGGTATCGTGATGGAAATAGGGTATAAAATGCATGAAGCGATGAATCGTTTTGTTTCTTCTACTTTTGACGATTCAGATGTGATGCTTTTTGTCACAGATAAGTATGACCAATATGACGAAGATGGGCCAACGGTAACTCGTTTAAAGAAATTAAACGTGCCTTTATTTTTGGTCATCAATAAAACCGACCAAAGTACAGATGAAGAAATAACGGATTTAATCAAAAAGTGGAATAGTTGGATCAATTTTAAAGAAACAATTCCCATTTCTGCTTTGAATCAAACCAATACCCAAAAATTACTGGAATTAATTTTGGAAAACACCCCAGAAGGGCCAGTTTATTATCCAAAAGACCAGTTGACAGATAAACCAGAACGCTTTTTTGTCAGCGAAATTATTAGAGAAAAAATCTTACAACAATACAAAAAAGAAGTCCCCTACTCTTGCGAAGTTATTGTGGATTCCTTTAAGGAGGACGTCACCAATAAAGGGGAAGAAATAACTAGAATTGAAGCCCATATTTATGTAAATCGTAAAACGCAAAAGCCAATCCTCATTGGAAAAGGCGGTTCAGCGATTAAAAAATTAGGCATTGAAGCTAGAAAAGATATTGAAAAATTTTTAGACACCAAAGTATATTTAGAACTCTACGTGAAAATAAAGGAGAATTGGAGGGATAATGATAAAGTTTTGAAGAGTTTTGGGTATCAGTAAACGGGTTTCGGGTTGCGAGTTGCGGGTTGGATATAGCAATTTTGTCGAATATTAAAGTGTAAATTTAAGTTTTGAATTCTACCTAAATATTAAACAAATGCAGTAGCCAACCCGCAACTCGCAACCCGCAACCCGCAACTCACACACATGAAAAAAGTAGGCATCACAGGTGGCATAGGCAGCGGAAAAACGACCGTTTGTCAACTATTCGAATTATTGGGCATTCCTATCTATTATGCAGATAATAAAGCAAAGGAATTAATTGTCAAAAACGAAGCATTAAGAACTAAATTAATAGAGGCTTTTGGCGAAGAGACTTACCTGCCCGATGGCAGTTATAATCGAGTGTATATTGCCAATATCGTCTTTTCAGACAAAAAGGAATTAGAAAAACTCAATCATATTGTACATCCAGCCATGTATCAAGATGGCTTGGATTGGCATAATGCGCAAGAGGGTGTGCCATATACTTTAAAGGAAGCAGCGATTCTTTTTGAAAGCAAAGGGCATTTGCAAATGGATAAAACTATTTTGGTAGTCGCACCTGAGCAAATCAGAATTGAACGAGTGATGAAGCGAGACCAGACAACCGTAGAAGCCGTCCAAGCTCGGATAGATAAACAATTACCAGATGCAGAGAAGATAAAACTGGCAGATTATATTATTCTGAATGATGGGAAAGCGCCTTTAGTGCCGCAGGTTTTGAAGATTCATGATAAGTTGCGAGGCGTATAGCAGCTTCAATTTATTAATAATCAACCACCTGAGTTTGTTAAACAGCATCCACCACATCGCCATTATCTGCTCCGATTACGAAAAGTCCAAAGCCTTTTACATCAACATTTTAGGCTTAACACCCATTCGGGAAGTCTATCGAAAAGAAAGACAATCCTATAAACTAGACCTTGCCTTACAAGATAATTATATCATCGAACTCTTTTCTTTCCCCAATCCTCCCAAGCGTTTAACTCGTCCAGAAGGGACAGGTTTACGGCATTTGGCTTTTGAAGTCGATGATTTACCAGCGGTTTTAGCTACTTTAAAAGCAAAAGGAGTCGATGCCGAACCTATTCGAGTGGATGAATTTACGGGCAAACAATTTAGTTTTATTTTTGACCCTGATGAATTGCCGATTGAGCTATATGAAAAGTAATTTTTTGAAAGGAACTAAAAAATGATTATCTTGTTTTGATAATAGAATTACTACACAAAGTAAAATAATAGAAAATGCAAGCAACAAATAGCTTAAGTAACATCCAGTTAGAATTATTAAAGATTTATAGTGCTAATATCAGCGACGAACAACTACTAGAAATCAAATCATTATTAGCTAAATATTTTGCAGATAAAGTCACTAATGGAATTGACAAATTATTTGCAGAAAAAGGCTGGGGGCAAGAAAAAATTGAAGAATGGTCTAAAGAACACATGAGAACTAAATACAACCAATAATGAAAATAGTATTGGATACAAACGTCCTTTTGATGTCACTTCCTAAATTATCGCCTTACCGACCTATCTTTGATAATTTATTAAATGGCACTTATGAATTAGTCCTAACAGAAAGTATTTTTCAAGAATACAAAGAGATAATAGGACAAAAAACAACTAAAGAAATTGCAGAAAACCTTAGCGAACTCTTTAAGCAATTAAAAAATGTTCAGCTTGTAAAGGTTTATTATCATTGGAATTTAATTGAAAGAGACCCCGATGATAATAAGTTTGTCGATTGCGCTATTACTGCCAACGCCAAGTTTTTAGTAAGCAATGATAAACATTTCAATAGCTTAAAAAGGATTGATTTTCCCAAAGTCGATTTGATAAGCGCAGATACCTTTCTCGAAGAAGTAAAAAAATTATAAGCATTCTCTTTATACCTCAGCGAATTTTCGCTTTTTTCCAAACAAATGTACTTTTCTTTGCAATTGTTATCTTTTTTATTGACTTTTGTTACTTCCTAATCAAAATAGCAATATGAGCCTAATCATTATCGTAATTATCGTCGTCACTTCTATTATTCTGGTCGAATAACAGCGAACGGTATTTTATGATTTCATAAAGTCTATTTTGAAATAAAGCCGTTCTCTTTTACATGGGGGAACGGCTTTGTTTTAGGGGAGATTTGGGTTTGTAGGTTGAATTGAATAAATGTAACGACTGGTTGATATTAGAAATATATGAACTAGTTCATTTGTATACACAAATTGTGTGTAATTAAATTTAGAAACAATAAGTGAAACTTACGAAAGAGAATTTTAATAGAGCCAGAGACTTCATATTAACAAACGCAAGAATGATAGAAAGGCGTTTGTTTCAATTTCATTTTGGAAATGATAGTCCTGAAGGGGTTTTTCATGCAGTATATGCCTATCGAAACTCGGACGGTGGCTTTGGACACGGAATGGAACCTGATACAGCCTCACCTGAAAGTCAACCTCTTTTCAGTATTATGGCTCTTGAAACTTTAGATGAAATAGGCTACCTAAATTCCGACTTAATACAAAGAGATTTTATACCCTATTTTCAAAGTGTCACAACAGAAAAAGGAGGAATTCCTTGGATGTTGAGGCCTAAAAGCGATTATCCTTGTGCAGGACATTTTAAGACCGTTAAAGAATGGGCTGCTTTGAGTACAACTGCTCCTTTATTGGGAATTCTTGAGAAATACAAAATAGACATTCCTTGGATGCAAAAAGCAGAAGAATTTATCTGGCAGGAAATTGAACGAATAAAAGAGAAACACGTTTTTTGCCATCTATGTGTGCCAAGGCGATTGAAATTCCTGCAATACACTAAAAGCAGAGATAAGGCGGAAAAAGCACTTAGTGATTTAAAGGAATGGATATTAGCGGAAGGAGTACTTTGCAAGGATAAATCTGATGAAGGTTGGGGACTTTACGGGAAACCTCATAGCTTGTATTATGCACATTCACCTGAGAGTATTTTAAACCCTATATTTTCTTATGACACAATTAATGCTGACATAAAAGAACTAATTAGTCGACAGAAAAATGATGGAAGATGGGACACTTGGTATGGATTAAGTGAAGGAATGAAATTAGAATGGGCAGGAATACAAACCTTATGGACATTGAAAACACTGAAAAATTACGATAGAATTGAAAAGTAAATAAAAAAATACACACAACAAACCAATTAATTCAAAATCAAATAAATATGAAAGTCACAGTTGAGAAAAATGAAAAAGTTGCAAAAATGATATTTGCATCTATTTATCCACTTTACCTAAATAGATTGGAGAAAAATGGAAGAACAAAAGAAGAACTCAATCAAGTAATTAAATGGTTTACTGGTTTTGATCAGGATGCTTTACAAGCACTTATTGATGAAAAAGCAACCTTTAGAACATTTTTTCAAAAAGCTAAAATAAATCCAAACGCAGACTTGATTAAAGGAGTCGTTTGTGGTTATCGAATTGAAGAAATAGCCGATGAATTTGAATTGTATAAACAATGTAGACGTATGGAAAAGCTAATTGATGAATTAGCAAGAGGTCGTAAAATGGAGAAAATTTTGCGTAAAGAAAAAAAGTAGAAACTGGTGTTAATAAGGTGTATGATGTTCAGTACCAGCAAAAGCTGGTAACGCCACATACACGAGACCGTTGGCGGCAAGCAGCAAAAACAAAACAAATGAAAGGATATAAACATATCGAAAGAGAAGGTATTATGAAAGAAGTAACGAAAATTTTCAATCTAAAGTTGGAATTTGCTCTAAAGTAGCAGGGTTGGACCAGATAGTTGAGGAAGGATATATAGCGCAGGAAGATAGATTGCAAGTGATTAAAGAATACGACGAATGGGGTAAAAAGATTGCAATTAATTGAGCAAATAAGAAAGGAACCGACCAACAAACATCTATTTTTGCCACGCCCTATGCGGTCGGGTAAAAATAGATGCCAACCTTAGCCTTCATCAATATAAGAAAGTGCATTGAATTTTTTATTTACTTCAAATATATTTATATGAAAAAAATAATTATTAATTGTTTAATGTTGTCTCTTTTTATTACTGCTTGTGGTGATGACAATGCTAGCCCCTCATGTGACACTACTGATGTGGCTGCCACAATAGTAGGTACCTGGGCAGAAACTCCAATTAGTGGTATGGGAAATGAAGTTACCTTCAGTAACGGTATGTCAGGATTTTGTACAGAAGCGTCTCTATTTTCAACTGAACTGAATGGAGATGTTTCAACAACTTTTACATGGGCATTGAACGTTGACAATTCAATTATTACTCTAGATTATTCAAATGGGTTGTCTGTTAACTATAATGTAGGGTCAGTGGAATGTGATAATTTTGACCTAGAATTGTTTGGTTTTACAGTGACATTAAGCAGAAAGTAACTACAATATTGCTTATTTTGTATTCTAGGGAGTTGGAAATAAATAAGGTATCCAAAGATGTGGTTTTAGTTTGTTCTTATGCAAGGCATCAAAAACAAGAACGAGTGTAAGCTCGTGAACCGCTTGCGGACGGAATGCTAAAGCCGCAGAATGGGTAGGTTATATTTTTCCAAGTCCCTAAGATTAAAAACAATGACTGTAATGTTAAGTTTAGTACCGTTGGCTTGCAAATAGTCGTAACTCTCGGAAACCAAAAACACCCCAACTACCCATCGTAAAAAAACCAATAAAAAAACGACAAAATAAAACATACTCAAATACCTTTGACAAACAAACGAAAATAAACCAACCAAAACAATCATTTATTTGTAACTAAAAAACACATTTAATACCTCGTATGTCTAAATTAAACAAATACAGCAAAACGCTTACACAGAATGATGAATTACCTGGCGCACAAGCCATGTTGCACGCTATTGGACTGACAACCAAAGACTTAAACAAACCTCAAGTTGGTATTGTGAGTACAGGGTGGGAAGGAAATCCTTGTAATATGCATTTAAATGACTTGGCAAAAGACCTTAAAAAGGGGGTCAATAAAGAGGATATGATTGGCTTGATTTTCCATACCATTGGCGTAAGTGATGGGATGTCTATGGGAACATCAGGGATGCGTTTTTCGCTCGTTTCTAGGGACATTATTGCGGATTCTATTGAAACGGTAGTTTCTGCACAATGGTATGATGGCATCGTGGCGGTCGTAGGTTGTGACAAAAACATGCCTGGAGCGATGATGGCTATTGGTAGATTGAATAGACCCAGTATTTTGGTATATGGCGGAACGATTCAACCAGGATGTGTTGCAGGAAAAAAATTAGATATAGTCTCTGCTTTTGAAGCACTAGGGCAAAAAGTAGCAGGAGATATTAATGAAAAAGAATTTAGAGCAGTTGTAAAGAATGCTTGCCCAGGGGCAGGTGCTTGTGGTGGGATGTATACTGCCAATACGATGTCTTCCGCTATTGAAGCGATGGGCATGAGTTTACCTTATAGTTCTTCTAATCCAGCCGTCAGTAAGGATAAGGCGGAAGAAATGAATAGAGTTGGTAAGGCGATGAAAAATTTATTAAAGAAAGACATTAAGCCACGGGATATAATGACACGGGCAGCTTTTGAAAATGCTTTAACGTTAATTACTGTTTTAGGTGGGTCTACTAATGCGGTATTGCACATGATTGCAATGGCAAAATCAGTTGGCGTACCCTTGACGATTGATGATTTCCAGATGATTAGTGATAAAACCCCATTTTTGGCAGATTTAAAGCCGAGTGGTCAGTATGTGATGGAAGATTTGCATCAAGCAGGTGGTGTGCCAGCCGTTCTAAAATTGCTATTAGAAGAAGGCTATATCGACGGTACTTGTATGACGGTAACAGGTAAGACTTTAGCAGAAAATCTAAAGGACTTACCTGGCTTGAAGAAAGGACAAAAAGTGGTACATGGGTTTGATAACCCAATCAAAGCAACAGGGCATTTAAGAATCCTTTATGGCAACCTTGCTGAAGAAGGATCCGTTGCAAAGATTACAGGAAAAGAAGGTTTAGTGTTCAAAGGAACTGCTAAAGTATTTGACGGCGAACCAGCAGCGAATGCCGCTATTGTTGGCAATAAAATTAAAGAAGGTGATGTGATTGTCATCCGCTATTCTGGGCCTAAAGGCGCTCCGGGGATGCCAGAAATGTTAAAACCAACTTCGGCTATTATCGGCGCAGGTTTGGGTAAAAAAGTAGCCTTAATTACAGACGGTCGTTTTTCTGGTGGTACGCATGGTTTCGTCGTGGGACATATCACGCCAGAAGCACAAGTCGGTGGCTTAATAGGTTTATTAAAAGATGGCGACAAAATTACGATTGACGCCAAAAAGAATATGATTAAAGCACATCTTACTAAAAAAGAAATCAAAGCTAGAAGAAAAGCATGGAATGCACCAAAAAGTCCAGCAACTTCTGGAATTTTGCGCAAGTATATGCATAATGTTTCTTCGGCTAGTGAGGGTTGTGTGACAGATGAATTTTAATCCACCCATCCCTAACCTGTCACCCATCCACTTTGCGGTTCGGAAACTTACATTTCCTCATCTCCAGAGGGAAGGGGACTCATTTTTCGACTCCCCTCCATTTGAAGATGAAGGAGTATACTCCTGAACCGCACAGCGGATGGGAGAGCCTTTTGGGGGTGGGTTGCTGAATAGTGACAATAAATGAATTATTAATTACTTGTTGATTGATTGATTATCGGGATAGGCGAAAAATCCCCAATAATTAATCATCAATAATTAATCAACTAATATAATGAAAGTACAACACAAGGCGGATATCGCCAAAAATGGACAAGCCGCTAAGTCGGATAAACCTTTAAAGACAGAAAGAATAAAAGGTGCAGAGGCAGTCGTCAAATGTCTGATTGCCGAAGGAATTAAGACTATTTATGGCTATCCTGGTGGGGCAATTATGCCGACTTATGATGCGATGTACCATTATCAAGATGAGTTGCAACATATCTTAGCTCGTCATGAACAAGGCGCTATTCATGCCGCCGAAGGACATGCGAGAGTCACTAGAGAAACTGCTGCTTGTATCGCAACTTCTGGGCCTGGTGCATTAAATTTGGCAACAGGAATTGCGGATGCTTATCTAGATTCTGTCCCTTTGGTCTGTATTACAGGGCAAGTTTTTAGTGGTGTTTTGGGGACAGATGCCTTCCAAGAAACAGATGTGATTGGTTGTACGATGTCTATTACCAAGTGGAATTATCAAATCACGAAGCCTGAAGAAATCCCTAGCGTTTTTGCGAAGGCATTTTATATTGCCAATACGGGCAGACCAGGGCCAGTTGTGATTGATATTACCAAAGATGCACAGAATGGGTTGTTGGATTTTCATTATGAAAAAATGACAAACATCCGTACCTATCATCCTAGATTGAAAGCCAAAAAGTCTGCTTTAGAGAAAGCGGCGGAGTTAATCAATAAAGCTAAAAAGCCATTTATTTTAGCAGGTCATGGCATCCAAATTGCTCGTGCAGAAAAAGTCTTTACAGCGTTTATTGAAAAGACGGGGATTCCAATTGGTTGTACGATTCATGGTTTAGGGACTATTCCGAATGACCATAAATTGCATACGGGTATGTTAGGCATGCACGGAAATTATGGCCCGAATATTAAGACCAATGAATGTGATGTATTGATTGCTATCGGCATGCGTTTTGATGACCGAGTAACGGGGAATTTAGAAAAATATGCCAAGCAAGCAACGGTTATTCATATTGAAATTGATCCATCAGAAGTTAATAAAAATGTATTTGCACATGTGCCGATTATAGCGGATGCTAAGGACGCTTTGACCCAATTACTACCAATGGTCAAAAAACGAAAGCATACGAAGTGGTTAGCGGAATTCCGTGCAGCAGATAAAATTGAGTACGAAAAGGTCATTAAAAGAGATTGTGGGCCTTCTCCCGAAGGAGAAATCCGTATGGGGCAAGTGATGAAAGAGGTGTCTGACCAAACAAAAGGGCAAGCAATTGTTGCTACCGATGTTGGACAACACCAAATGATTGCCGCTCGCTACTATAAATATAATACCACCAATTCTTGGGTGTCTTCTGGAGGTGCAGGAACAATGGGCTATGGTTTACCAGCCGCTTTTGGGGCAAAATTTGCCGATCCAAAACGGGAAGTTATCTGTGTTTGTGGAGACGGTGGTTTTCAAATGACGATTCAAGAATTGGGTTTGTGTGCGCAATGGAATGTTGGAGTCAAGATTCTTTTACTGGATAATAACTTCTTAGGCATGGTGCGCCAATGGCAGCAACTGTTCTTTGATAGACGCTATTCTTCGGTTGAATTGGTCAATCCAAATTTTGTAATGATTGCTGAAGGGTTTGGCGTAAAAGCTAAGGAAGTTAGTGATCCTAAAAAATTGAAGCAAGCGATTAAGGAGATGTTGGCGCATGATGGGCCTTATTTATTACATGTTCGAGTAGAAAAAGAAGAGAATGTCTTTCCGATGGTGCCTAGTGGGGCTGGAATTGGGGATATTCGATTGGAATAAAAGGGTTTTCAATTTAAAATTGGTAGAATGTTCTCCCCCTTTGGAGGGGGTCGGGGGGAGGAAATGCAAATCAATTGAAGTAATTACTTAAAAAATCCTCCCCCCGACCCCCTCCAAAGGGGGAAAGAGTAAAATCTAATTTCCATAAAAATGCAAAAAGAATATACTATATCCGTTTTTTCCGAAGACATGGTTGGCTTATTAAGTCGGATTGTAACGGTTTTTACTAGAAGACATATCAACATAGAAAGTTTAGTTACTTCCGAATCTTCTATGAAAGGTATTTATCGGTTTATTGTCGTTGTAACGGTTAACGAAGCAATGGTAGAACACTTGGTTAAGCAAATAGAAAAACAAGTAGATGTCTTGAAAGCCTTTCATTATGAAAATGATGAAATTGTTTATCAAGAAGTTGCCTTGTATAAAGTACCAACAGCTATTTTCTTAAAAGGAAACCACGTTGAAACGGTCGTGAGGGCGCATAATGCTAGAATCTTAGATATAGAAGAGGACTACATTGTCATCGAAAAGACAGGGCATAAAAGCCAAACAGAAGCTCTATTAAGGGAATTAGAGCAAATTGGTATTTATGAATTTACACGTTCTGGCCGAGTTGCGATTAGCAAGCATCATGAACCTTTAAATCAATATTTGAAGGAGGTAGAAGCAGAGGTAGCCCAATAGTTTTAATTGAAATGATAATTTCTACTCAAAAAGTAGAGCGATTTTAAAATCGTTTTAATTTTATAGTTCAAACAACTACTTTTTAATTAAAAAAAATGTACTTTTGCACTCCTTTTAGGAAAATCTAAAAAGGGTTATTTATTTAAAATCCACAAAAAAATAATGTCGGTACCAATTTTTAATTAAATTTCACCCGACCTCTTAATTTTAATTGTTAAAAAGTATTAGTGATGGATGCTATCAAATTTGTTCAAGAACAATTAGCTAACAAAAGCGAACACCCTTCTTTTCGTCCAGGGGATACAGTAGCTGTTTCCTTAAGAATTAAGGAAGGTGAAAAAGAACGGATTCAAGTTTACCGTGGAGACGTTATCCAAATTAAAGGACACGGCGCAACAAAAACCTTTACGGTTAGAAAAATATCTAACGGTGTTGGTGTAGAAAGAATTATACCTTTAACTTCTCCTGCAATTGCAGAGATTAAGGTATTAAAAAGAGGTAAAGTTAGACGAGCTAAATTATATTATTTACGTGATTTAGTAGGTAAGAAAGCAAGAATTAAGGAACGTAAGTTCATTAAGAAATAATCGAATTCACATCAATTATTATATTATATCCAGAGGGGCTGGCACGGGTTGTGTTAGCCCCTTTGATCTTTAATTATCAAAATGTAAAATGTAAAAATCTAAATTTAAAAGTAAGTAACCTCTAGCCTTTCTTGATTATCTATTAAGAACTATTTTTTACTTTTAAATTTTACATTTGTAATTTTCAATTTTAGATTAAAACTTCACTACTTTTCTACTCAATACTGCTCCCCCACTCTGCTTTATTAAAATCGTATAAACGCCACTACTTAAGTATCCAGTCTGAACAGTCCGACAGTCAGTCCCACAATTACTAATGCTAAGGGGAACCATTTGTCCCAAATTATTAATTAAATGGATGGCAGAAGTCGGTAATTCCGTAATGATTGTACCTACTAATTTAAACTCATTCGTAAAGGGATTCGGATACTCTAACAATTTCGTGGTGGATAATCCACTGACTTCCAAGCTAAAAGCGCTTTCTGCTATTGTACCTAAACCTTCAATCGACTTGACAACTCCTGTACAAGCTTGAATAGATGCGCTAAATTCACTTCCTGCTTGTGCATGAAACCCATTTTCTAAAAGAATACTTTCGCTCGCATGTGTATTAATCTGCTCGCCATTTTCAAAAACGCTTGCCGAATAAACCGTTTTTCTACAATACCCTAAATCAAAAGTAGGTTTTAAAACAAATAGACCATTCGTAATATCTGAAGCAATAATATTACCTGATGGAAAAAAAGGAAACACCCCCCAACTGCCAAAACCTCCAATATAATTCGTATTATTTGGATAAGTATCATAATATCCAGCTCTTACTGGATTAGCAGGATCTTCAATATTATAAATTTGCACGCCATCATGATAATAAGAAACGACTGCATATTTATCTCCAATAATAAATGGGTTATGTGGAATACTATTTGTGGCAACTCCTGCTTCCAGCGCTGATTTAAAAGTGGAGACGACTTCTATATCCGTCAAATCAGACACATCTACGACTTTCATTGCTAAACCACGATTTTCATCCGCCATGGTTAAAATCTTTCCATTCTCAGAAAGCCAGCTGCTATGATTTAAGCCCGCATCCACATAATTAGACAAACTCCCCAACACTTTGGCATTGATACTATCCATATTAGTAAAGTCATAAACCGTTAATTTACTTTTATAAACATGAGAAGCATAACCAATATGGTCTCGAACATAAATATCATGGACATAGCCTTCTGATAGTGTAATGTTTTTTAACAAGACTGGATTAGCTGGATTTTCTTTTAAATCTAATATTACTATATCTGCCTTATTCGTACCTACCGCATACAATCGACCGTGAACTTCATCAATAAAGATATTATGACAATTCGTAAAAAAGGCTTGGCTATCATATACCTTTGTTACAACATCTGGTAAGCCAGACAGGTCAAAGATTTGCAAACTTCCACTACCATTATCTGAAACACTATAGGCATAATGTCGATAGGTCTTAATGTCTCGCCATAAGGATAGGCTAGGCCCTGCTATTCTTGCTATTTCCCTCGGATTTTTAGGGTCTCGAATATCAATAAAATGAGTATATTCTGCGGAACCTATAATCCCATATTCGTTAAAATTTTCGTCTGTATAACCCCAAATATCATTGAAGGATAAAGTGCCTAAGACTCGCAAACTATTATCATCCCAATTGCCTAGAAAACTTACATTACTGGATACTTGTGCAAAACTTAAGGTACTAATTAAAAGGAGTAAGTTACAGATAGGCAGTTTTAGCATGATGGTAATTGTGTTTAATAAATCTAAAAGATTCTAATTGGGGAATGCTTATTATATCTGGTAAATTGCATTATACCAATTGGGTGTTGGAGAGATATGATATAGATGCATCTATGAAAAGGCTAATTTTGAAAACTAGATAAAGGATTGTTTAAACAAAGATAATAATTATTGAATACAAATAACTGATGGCTGGAGGGTTGCCACGGATGGAAATAAGCTCGAAAATGATAATAGTAGCTCGATATATAAGTCTTTAGTGATTTAAAATCTCTTAGAATCATCTTTAGTAAAATAGTATCCGTAGTAGATATTATCCGTGGAAAGCCCATCCGTGGCAAAAGATAAATATAAGTTATTTATAAGGAATTAATTTTTTTGCGCTCGATTCAATTCATCCGCAGCACTACTCCGTCGGCCACTTTTTGATTTAATATACTGATTACCAAACTTATAAGTAAATTGCATATTCACAACTGGGCCGTCCCAACGATTATATAAATCCAAATGCATATTCGCATATCGAATTTCTGCTTGTAAATAGCGGGCAAATAAATTTTCTACACCAATACTAATTTTTGCCTTTTCTTTTAAAAATTTTCTAGAGAATCCAACATCTACACCATATAACCAACTGGCATTGACAATGCCTTCTTGACCACCACTATTATACCATCCAGAAACTTCGCCATTAATTTTACCAGGTAATTTAAATTCAGCTTGTAAAAAAGCCGTATAATCCCATTTGGACCGAAAGAAATCTTGGTTTAAATATTTGGAATCGTATTTACCATAATTGGCAATAAATCCGCCATAGCCTTCAATACCGGGAATAAACTCTAGTGGAAAAAAGAGGCTAATATTTAGGTTTTTAAAAGATTCTAAGTTTACATTCGTTAAAAAAGTTTCTCCTGTAGCATCGTCTTGTTCTGTTACTTCTACCATGGCATCATTGGTGATTTTATATTCTACATTAAAAAAGGGTTGCTTTTCGTAATTCAAATTAAACTTCATACTATGCGTAAAAGCAGGAGTTAAAGCAGGATTGCCTCTTTCAGAAGTAAAAGGATCAAGGTAATAAACAAATGGATTCAGAGAAGAATAATTCGGTCGGTCAACACGGTAACTATAGGCAAAAGTAGCCCCCAATTCATCGGTAATATTTCGGTTAATACTAGCACTTGGAAATACTTTGGCAATATCTCTAATTAAGGTCGTATCTAAAGTAATAGAATAACCTTTTGATTGACTTTCTTCGTAACGCAATCCAGCCGTACCAGACCATTTATTTTTATTAAAGCCAATTTTCACGTAAGCAGCTTTAATGGTTTCATCAAACAAAAAATGATTGCTTTGCAAAGGGTTATTAATCCAATCGCCTAGTTCATTTTCTGTGGATGCTTGCAAGTCATTATCCAATTTAGCATCACTATATTTAGCGCCAATTTTCATTTTAAAAGTCTTGGAAAAAGGATAGACATAATCTAATTGGGTGGTAATAATATCAGTAGCCCCTGGTTGTAAATATCGTTGCCCAGGAAATCGAGCGCCAATATTTAATTCCTCTGATTTTAGGCTATTTCCACCTCCATTTGTAATAGAAACAAAATTCATATCAAAATCAATTTTATGTCCTGTCGTATCAATTTCAAACCGATAATACGGATTAAACGTCCGCATTTTCCATGTTTCTTCCTTGGTATTTTTAGTAATTAAGCGCAAGTCTTTCGCCTCCGCATCTGCAAAATTAATATCCGTGGTATTGGTGATTATATTATCGGAAGACCAATCAAAATAGCGACTAGAAAAACCTATTCTTTGACGTTTCGTCATGTCCCAATCCAAGCCTAAGTTGGCATTAAAAGACTGATTTTCATAAGGGTCAATACTCACTTGGTCATATATATCTTCTCCAACTAATCGAGTAAGCTGCATTTCGTCATAATAAGGATAATCCTTCCACCCTCACTCGACCCGACAAAAATTAAAAAGGCTAATATGTAGGTAGTTTTTTGATAAAATTCCTAATATTAGCCTATGAAAATTATATGTGAATCAAAATTACTAAGATTCTTTGACATAGGCTCAAGAGT
>Ga0208544_10000350_pt1 | contig 37255 bp, 53 predicted proteins | sample DEB08_DNA_9_FD_184526 | JGI IMG/M metagenome (GOLD analysis project Ga0208544, IMG submission 184526) | Aqueous microbial communities from the Delaware River and Bay under freshwater to marine salinity gradient to study organic matter... | ecosystem: Environmental > Aquatic > Marine > Coastal ... | reverse complement strand
GCAGACTCGTCACAGATTACATACGTGCCAGCAGGTGCAGGTGCAGTCCCAACAAACGTGCAAGACAAATTGCGTGAAACAGTATCGGTCAAAGACTTTGGTGCTGTGGGCGATGGGGTTACGGATGATACGGCTGCTATACAGGCTGCATTAGATTATGGCGTTCTAAACGGACAAGAAGTTATATTTTTTGGTGAAGACTATAAGATAACTTCAACTCTAAACATTACTGGCTCTGCAATATTAAGAGGGCAAGGAATGTTTAAAACAAAAATTAGCTACACAGGTTCTGCTTCTGCTATTTTGTGTGCTACATGGAGCGGCATAATTAGTGATTTAGGCGTTTATGTAAGTAACAATACCGCAAACGGCATTGAGATTGGGACTTCAAGTAGAAAATGTAATCTTAATAATGTATATATTGACGCTTCAGCAGTAGTTGCTACGCATCAAGGGTATGGAATATATTTAAATGCTTTAACTGGTTTTTCTGGTGGGCTTACTATTAGTAATACATACGTTTTGCAATGCTTTGTGGGCATAGCAATGCAGGGCGTTGATACGGTAAATAATACATGGACAACAGTACAAGGCTACAACGTCTGGATTATAGGAAGGTCTACGGGGGTTATACCAGGCAGCGTTGGCGTATTTATGAGCGCAACGACAAATGGTATTGGTACAGCGTTCTATGGCGGGACTATTGAATCTTATGAAACTGGTATTGTCTCTGAGAATGGTTCGTTTGGCGGTGTTTTTGAAATAGATATGGAAGGTAATGTTTCCGATTACTCTTACGGAAGCACTTTTATTGGTAGAGTTATTCCCTCAACTGGCAATTCATATTTTAGCAAAACCGCACAAGTTTCAGCGTTTTCTGGTTTGGCATGGACACAAAATGATTTGCTTATTGGTGGTGGGCCAAGGTATGAAAGTTATTACCCTGAATCGCATTTAATTTATGACCAAACTGGTACACCTCAAAGCACTAGCTGGTATTTTAATAACGCCAGCGTCATTCAAGGCGGTGCGTATCAAGCGGAAGCTAATAAATTTACTGTTGGATTAGGTAGAGATGGTACAAATGGTATTGCTACGCTTCCTAGCGATCATTACATAAAAGTATGCGATAGAAGCCTGCATTGGGGCGCACAATCGCCAAGCGCAAGAACAGGAACTCAAATAGTGGCATGGGTACAAGGCTCTATATGTTACAACTCTGCTGCAACTGTCGGTCAACCTGTTGGGTGGATGTGTACTGTTTCAGGCACTCCTGGTACATGGGTAGCTTTAGCAAATCTTTAAGGATAAATCATGGCAGATGCCAAAATTTCAGCACTCCCCTCGGCAACAACCCCACTTGTAGGTACTGAAGTATTGCCAATAGTTCAATCTGGGGCTACTGTAAAAGTTGCGTCAGTTGACATTACTGGTGGTGTTCCTGTTGGTAAAGGGGCGGGTGCTGTCACAAGTAACACGGTTGTCGGTATAAATGCTTTAACTTCTAACGTTTCAGGCACAGACATTACAGCCGTAGGTAATGGCGCACTCCAATTAAATACAGGTGTTAGAAATACAGCCGTTGGAGCTAACTCTTTAACATCTAATACCTCTGGTATATATAACTCAGCGGTTGGGTCTTTTGCGTTGTCATCTGTAGTGGATGGAACAAGAAATACAGCTATTGGTTACGCTGCTGGCAACTCGCTAAACAATGGTTCTGGGGGGATATTCATTGGGTATCTTGCACAACCTCAAGGAATTTCCGATAACAATACAATTGTAATTGGTGACGGTGCAACAGGTAACGGTACTAACACTACCACTATAGGTAACGCTAGTACTACTGCTACATATTTACCAAACGGTAATTTAGTTTTTGGCACAGCAGGCAAAGGCATCGATTTCTCAGCTGACGGTCAAGCGGCAGGTATGACTTCCGAGTTGCTCGATGACTATGAGGAAGGGACTTGGACTCCTACGTTTATCGGAAGTGGAGGCAATCCTACCGTAACGTTTACAACTCAATTGGGTTCTTACACTAAAGTTGGGCGATTAGTTTTTATTAAGCTAGATATACTTGTTAATTCTACTTCTGGTGGGTCAGGAAATTTGTCTGTAAGTGGGCTTCCATTTGTTAATAGTTCAATAAACAGCGGGTTATCAAACGCATTTGTGTTCAATTTTGTAGTTAGCCCTTTAAATTACCATGTAGTAAGCGGAAGCGATTCAATCGCTTTGTTTCAAGACACTATAACAAACACTCCTAGTACAGTAGCTGATCTTCAAGCAAGTGCGTTTTTAAGAATTTCTGGCTGTTATTCAGTTTAAGGAAACTAAATGTCATTAACTAAAGTTACTTACTCAATGATTCAAGGCTCTGCAATCAACGTTCTTGATTACGGTGTTCTTGCAGATGGTACGACAAACAACTATGCAACGCTTGCAGCTGCGCTTGCGGCTGTGCCAACAAACGGTACTTTATATTTCCCTGCTGGGGTTTATTGTGGCTATCTGCTTTTGCGTAGAAGCGACATTACTATCATGGGTGACGGTAGCGCATCAACTATTTTAAAACTACCCAACAATTGTCCAGCAATTACAGTTCCGCATGACGGTGTGCCTAACCCAATAACAGGTTTACCAAACGTCATTGAAATTGGTGAGTGTGCTTTAGGTAATACGGCAAACCTTTACGAGCGAATTAATGTTGTTGGTTTAACACTTGACGGAAACTACACAAACAATATTGCACCAACAACTGACCTGTTTGGTCACGGCATGATTTTGACTAAAGCATCGCATTGTTTTATTGACGATGTGGTAGCTAAAAATTGTTTTTTAACTGGCGTTGATATTGTTATTAATTCTAATTACAACACAGTTAATGTTAAAACAATAGACTGCGGAAATGCTGATTTAGGTGGTGGGTCTTATTACCCAAACTTTGACATAAATTCTTCTAAGCATTGCCATTTTAATGTTGTATCTGAAGGCGGAAAATACAGCGGCAGAATGTTAGATAATTGCTGGGGCAATACGCTTACTTTAACTGGCTATAACCCACTTTACACAGGACTTGTCTACGACAATCAATCAGTAAATTTTAGTTATGCCAACATTATCAATGTAACAATCGTTGATGGGTGCACACTAGGTCAAGGCGTATCAATCGGTGTTAACTGTTCAAATTCACAGATTAACGCCACAATTCAAAATGTGGACGGAGTCGGATTTTTTGTAAATGGTGGTGCAAGTTTACCAGCTTCAGGAAATACATTTAACGTTAACACATATCAATGTGGAGCAGCTGGGGTCTCGGCTGGTGCAAACTGTAATTACAATCAATTTAATATTGTCTCAAAAGAAGATGGTCGAGCTGGTGTTTCTGGCAGTAGTTTTGCTATCGATTTTGACGGTTCAGACAATAACCAAATTAAAGCAATCATCCAAGAAGGTGCTGTTAGCCAAGTGCGTGGGCTAATTTTTAGGTCTGGGGCAAATAACAACTCTTTGGTTGATTTTATATTTGACTCAAACCTTGTTGAAGTAGTCAATAATTTAGGCACAGGAAATTTTATCAATTTTCCAGAAGGCGTGGCTGTTTCGGTTGCGTCTGCGGCAACAATTATAATTCCATTTAACGGAAGCCTTATCCCTATTACAGGTACGTCTGATATTGCGGATATTTTTGCGGGCGTTAATGCAGGAAGATTGATAACCCTGCAATTTGCTGATTCATTAACGGTGTTTTCAACTAGCAACATTAAATTGTCTGGCGGAGCTAATTTTAGCGCAACGGCTGATGATACCCTTACATTGATTTGTGACGGCACAAACTGGATTGAAGTAGCACGAACAGTAATTTAACCCTTGATTTCATTCGGAGAATGTTATGGCTTTAGAAAAACTAGTAGTAGTAGACCGCATAGAAGTACTTGAGAACGGTAGCGTACAAGTACGCACCAAGACCGCAATCATGGAAGATGGCAAGCAAATATCAGGCACATTTCACCGTCATGTAGTAGCACCAGGAGATGACTACAGCGCAGAAGACGCACGGGTACAAGCCATTTGCCAAGCTACTCATACCACAGAAGTAGTCGCTGCGTACCAAGCTGCACAAAATGATACCGCTCGATAAAGTTGCTCATTTTTGGTCAGGACTAGCCCTTATGCTATCAGCCTCGCTATTCTTTGGTTGGGGCATAGGGCTATGTATTGCTGTAGCGGCTGGTCTAGCTAAAGAATGGTTCGATAGTTTAGGCTACGGCACACCTGACATATGGGACATCGTTGCAACACTTACGGGCGCTGTATTAGGCGCTATACTATACTTAGTTAAATTTTATTTGGTGTGAGCAATGGAAGAACAGCGACTGGCTAGAATCGAACAAAAACTTGATAAACTTTCAGAAGCTGTGGTTTCCTTGGCTCGTATGGAGGAGCGTATCATTACATTATTTAATCGTATGGATACGTATGATACGAGACAGCTAAACATGGAAGACCGTGTGGCTGAGATTGAACGCATAAGCGTTGGGCGTGGTGCAATCTTTAAGTTGGTCGATAAACTCATTTGGATAGTCGTTGGCTTATCCGCTGCGGTGTTAATCGAAAGTTTTATAAAGCGTTAATACTGGAGTTCTAATGAGCGACAGAATCAAAGATGTCGAATTTATAGAAGCATGGAATCAACTTAAATCTGCATCAGCAGTCAGCAAAAAACTCAATCTCGAAGTAAGAGGCGTTTACATTAGACGTAGACGAATTGAGAATAAATACAAAATACGTTTAGTTGCAGACCACAAAGACGCTCCAGATTATTACGTTCGTGACTACATGAGTCGCATGGATGTGGACATAGACGATGCAACTATCTTCATAGCAAGTGACGCACATTACTGGCCAGATGAAATATCCTCAGCTCATAAAGCGTTCGTAAAACTTGTCAAAAAGCATAAGCCTGAAATTATCATAATGAATGGCGATGCTGTAGATGGGGCTTCAATCTCACGTTACCCTAAAGCATCTTGGTCAAATGTTAAGATGCCAACCGTTAAGGAAGAGCTAGAAGCGGTTGCAGATAGACTAAACGAGATAGAGAAGGTTGCAGGTAACGCTAAACTTATTTTTACGCTTGGTAACCACGACATGCGGTTCGAGTCTAAGTTGGCTAACCTTGCACCTGAATACGAGGGCTTGCCAGGCTTCTCGCTTAAAGACCATTTCCCACGTTGGCTATTCTGCATGTCAGTTATGGTCAACCGTAACCTTATGATCAAGCATCGGTACAATAATGGTCTTCATGCAACTTACAACAATGCTTTAAAGTCTGGCACGTCAATCGTGACGGGTCATCTACATCGCTTACAAGCAACAATTTTGTCGGATTATAACGGAACAAGATGGGGTGTGGACACAGGCACATTAGCCGAGGTTGATGGTGACCACATGGGTTACGGTGAAGACAATCCTAAAAACCATTGTTCAGGATTCGCCGTGTTGTCTATTCGCAATGGTAGACTTATTCAACCTGAGTTCTGCGCTGTGCTTGATGGCATTGCTTACTTTAGAGGTAAACCTGTATGAATTTAGTCCCAGATGTTCAAAACTGGTCTAAGTGGTGGTCAATTAGGCTATCTATATTTGGTGGCTCATTGTTAACCTTTTTGGAGTTATTTCCCCATCATGTCGCTATTGTCATCAATTCTCTCCCGTCTCTCGTTACCGAAAACGTTGGAAGCGAAGTCCTCAAAGCCATTGGAATCGTCTGCATCGTTGCCTCCCCAATCGCTCGAGTCATCAAGCAATCAAAACTTGATAACGCAAGCGACTAAGCAGATAAAGAGGCATGAGGGATTTGTAAGTAACGCTTATAAGGACTCGCTTGGCTATTTAACGATTGGCTATGGTCGCTTAATTGACAAGTCTAAGGGTGGTGGCATTACAGAGGCTGAAGCTGAGTATCTATTAGCTAATGATGTCAATGGTGTCTACGAGGCTGTGAGTCGCTCTATACCGAGTTTTAAGACACTCAATGAACCAAGGCAATCCGTATTATTAAACATGGCGTTTCAGATGGGTGTGCATGGTCTGATGCAATTTAAAAGCACACTAAAGCTAATTGAGATTAACGATTACGATGCCGCAGCAGATAACATGCTTAAATCTTTATGGGCAAGCCAAACACCTACCCGAGCAAAAGAGATGGCAACTCAGATGAGGACTGGTAAATGGCAATCTGGTTAAAGTTTAAAGGCTATCTTCTTGCTTTGGCTGGGGCTGTATTGGGCGTTCTAGCGATTTATTTAACAGGTCGTAAACAAGGGTATGACTCTGCTGAAAATGCTATGAGAGAGGCTGATAATGCACAAGCAAGGAAGATTGAGGATATTGCAGACCGTGTTCGCAGGGCTGATGGTGACAACGCTACTGCTATTGAACGGTTGCGGGTCGCTAAAAGGCTCAGAGACCTCTAGGGCGGTTTGTAGAGAGCTAGAGAGAGACTTGCCTACCTACTCAGTTAAAGACACGTTAGCAACGCTAGAATCAGGCGCAAAGTTCATTGATGTATTCAATGCAATTTGTGGTGTGGCGAATCCTCGATGAAGCACGATTCTCTGAGAATAAATAAAACTATTGGGTCGCTGACACCCAACAATTCGCCACGGTAAAACTATTAACTTTTTTGCTTTAGTTCTGCTTCAAGTTCTGCAATGCGAGCAACATATTGAGCAATCAAATCAGCTACATGTGTATGCTCAATCAACTGAGTGCAAGGGTAGCATAATTCAACAGTCATAAGTAGCGATGTGGTTTTGCAACCTTTAAATAGGCATTTCATTTGACAATCAGTCTCTTAGATTCACAAAGCCAACCAATGCTTTTGCGATGCGCTTCCTCCCACATCTCAACACGTTCCTGTTTGCTCATGTCTTTACCTTGGTCAAGTTCAAGATGGCAAACATAACACAAAAACGCAATACGATAATCATGCGCTTTAAGCCCACGACCTTTGCCATCTCGCAATTGATTTGAATGAGCCGCCACGACATCGCCATTATTGTTTCGTTGACAATTCATGCAAACTGGGCATTCACTAGCCATTTTAAGCAGTTTAGGATTTCGATAGATTCCAGATGACACGGATATTATCCTGTAATGTTTGTGCGGCTTTTTGACCACGAACTTTAGTAACTGACTCAATGTATAGCTGTCTGTCATTAAGTTTAGTTAGTTTAAGAACATGACGAGCTTCACACCATGCTCGCCACTCCTCTGAGCTTGAATCAATTATCTCACCCAGAGGGGTCTTAACTTGGTTCAATTACAAGTCGTATTGCAGTTGCCACCAGCGTAACAGCAAGTCATGCAGTAGACTGTTTTGCCATTGATTGTGTAGCTGTGACTAGTGCAAGCAGCCCATACTGCGGTTGCTGATAAAGAGAGAAGGATTGCGGCTAATATTTTCATCTGTTGTGTTCCTGAAAAGATAATACTTCATTAACAAAGTCCGAGAACTCTTCTTTAGAAAGCTCGGTGGTGGTTGCGTCAGCCTCTACTAACTGACCGTTCGGTAGTTCAATCATGCGACCTGACAAGTACCTCTGCTTGAAGTAGACATGCCACACTTCAGGGGTAAATGCCTTGCCGTTTAAGAATGTACTTTCGGCTATCTCGTGAACAGCAGTCCAGTACAAAGCGTTTTGCTCAGTTGTGCGATTCGCTTGTTTTATCTCAACCACATATCCATCAGGCGCTTGTGTTACCATTTGAATGACACGAGACCTGTCTGCGGTGAGGGTAACTATTGCCTTTTTCATTTACGTTGCACTTTGTACGTTGCCATAAAGACTAATTTTTTGTTTTTTTCTTGCACCCATTTCCTGTAATTTATCCTGAATTGGCGTCTTTTAACTTCAGTTATGACGTGTCCAGTTGTTTCTTTGTCAAACATTCTATCAACTGTGTGTTTTTGGAAATAGTCTTTATCAATATCTAAAAAATGCAAGTACACATCAACGTCATCACTAAACAGAAAATCAAAAGCACTTTGTGTTATTGGGTTAAGTTTTTTACTTGACCTGTCTTGCACTTTCATTGCGTCTAATACTGCTTGCTTAATGATTGCACTTAGTAGCCCTTTATGCCCGTTGATGTCATCTTGCATGACGCTTGCCTTTTGTCCAACCAAAGGGGTCGTGTGCTGGTAGCAATTCCAATAGATTACCCATCGGCATATCCTCTGATTGATGTAACAAGTGTTGCTTTTCAGGGGTGATGTACATCCATTTCATTGATTTACCAATGCTTTTCTTGCCTTTCATAATTAGCTTTTGTTGAATAAGCTGATTCATAATGCAATGAGCTACACCACTACTCAACACAAAGGTAGCCATAATATCCCTACTTGTGCGGGGTTTGTTGCAAAAGTCAATTATGGGTTGCCTATCTCTAGCTTTTCTCATTTGCTACCTCAACTTCTATTAGCTTTTCTATAAAGTGAATGGCTTTGCGTAAGTCATCAACGCCACCCTTTTTACGCCACCGAGCTAGGTACTTGACTGCTGACCCGTCTAAATAGCCTAAGTTCCAACTTACAATTGCATCCCAAGGTTCTATTGAAGTTTTGTAGTGGTTGCCACCAACTTGTTTATCATTTGCGCTCATACGTCACCTCAAAAAGGTATGTCGGAATCGATGTCAGCTAAAGATTGTTCTACTGGCTTTGCAACAGGTTGAGGTGTTCGCTCTACTTGCCCACTAATTAAATGCAAGTCATCTACTATTGCAGCCATTTTTACTCCTTGACCATTTTTACTTTCATACTTTTCTATATGAATTTCACTTAAATAAACGCTAACTTGAATACCTTTTGTAAGTTGTGGGGCTAGTGATTCAGCACGTTTTCCAAACATGACAGCATCTACCCATTGTGTGGGTCGATTACCATCTTCTTGTTTTTTCCCATAACTGTAAGCTAAAGACAAGTTGGCAAAAGCCATTCCGTTTGGTGAAAACTTCACCTGAACATCTTTTCCAATGCGAGCTAAAGTGTGCATTTTTGACATAATAATTATTCCTTTTCTAGTGAGTAAACTGCGATGTTTTTGCCATTGTTTAAGCGTTGCATACGCTTTTTAATCTTGTGTCCAGCTTGTCGTAACCTATATATTCTTGCAGCTAACCGAAAACAGCCAAACTTTTTTAAAGCGTCTATGGCTGTCAGTTCACCTTTTTTTAGTGCCTCTAATGTCATGTCTTCTTGGCTCATCATTGCACCTTTTTATATAGTTCAATAATTTTGGAATCAACCTCTGCTAAAAACTTAATAGCTTCAGCCTCTATCTTTGCAATTGCCTCATCATCACGCTCTATACGCACCACAAGCAGTTTTAATCCATCGGGTAACCTTGGGTCAAAGCTAACAAAATCACACCACTTGCGACCCGTGACAGCCATCTGAGACATCATCTGTGTCATGTACTTAGTTGGTGGCTTTTGAGTTTCTATGTACTCTAAGTGTATTGCCGTGCTGTATGGGCATTTAATCTCGATTAATCCGTCATCACCTACCAAACCATCAGGTGAGCACCCGAAGTTTTGAATTGTAGGGTGGTCAACAAATGCCACTTGGTCAACAAAGTTATAGCTAAAGACCTCGTACGCAGCTCTAGCCTGTGGCTCTGTCTCGACACCCCAAGACATAGCGGCATTACTGTATGAATCCGTCTTGCTACCTGTTAAACGTTCTGCAATCAGGTCAGCACGTAGATTCTTGCGTGACATAGATTCGCCAGTCTTAACGGTTGCAAGCATATCTGCAACACGAGAAGCGGTCAGCTTGCCTACTCTGAGCGCTTGCCATTCAGGTGTACCTTGCTCAACCATTTTTAACCTCCAACAGTTCTGCTTTGCGAGCGTCTTTAGCTTTGCTTATCTGTGCAAGTATCCCTTTATTGTCACCAAACAGGGAATAAGAGGCTGTGTAGTGTGCTTTCAGTTCGTCTAGTGTGTTACTACCCTGTATAGATTTAATCGCAATAGAGGCATCTTGTGGGGCTTTACGGCTACCTGCATTGCCGTCATCATCTTCTGGTGCAATACCGCAAGCAGCCATTAAGCTGTAACGTCTAGCATAGGTTAGCGCAGAGCCAAAACCTTGCGGGTCTTGCTTGCTTGCAGGGACAAATAACTTGCCTGATGATAACGTTTCACCTGACTCATGGATAAACATTGTTTCAACAGTAACGCCACCTTGCGATTCGTGGTTAAGTTGCATCAACGCTATACCGTGGTTATTTAAAGCGTCTATGACAGCTTCTACGCAAGCAGCAAGGTCAGCGTATTTAGACTTAAAGTGCGGGTTAGTTGCGGATTTCAGAGCAGGGTTAAATTCTTTTTGTGCATTGACAAATGCGGTGCATATTTGTTTCATAGTAGTCTCAGATAAAGTTAGCGGTCAGTAAAGTTAAGAATGCAATAAAGGCAACAACGTATGCAACTGGTGGTATGCGGTTAGCAACTGTGTGTTCACGAGCGTACTCGCCACCTATAGACTCACGCAATGTGCGACCTGTCCAGTTAGGGTGGCTGAGGTCGGCAAAGTAACCGTAATTGTGGTCTGATTTCATTTTTATAATCTCCTTGTGAAACTAAATATTAAACTTGTGTTGGAAATAAATACATAGGTGTTTACCCCTATTGCTAAAATTCAAACTCCTTTAATTGATAGCGGCCATTATCACCACGCCACCAGCCATGGACAATGACACGCCACCCTGACCGCAACATCTCAGGTAACGCTTCACATTCTTCAATCTTCTTGATTCGGCTACTCATATTGCTTTTGCTAGTGACTTGAACTGCAAGCGTTTCATTGTTGCCAATTGCCAAAATGTCTATTACTCCAAACAAATCCTTTTTTCGTTTAGTAAAGTGATTAAAAGACTCCACGTTAGCTGTCTGATAGCCGAGTTTGCGTAGGTGTGTGACTGTGCGCTGGCTTGGCGTCATTTCTTAAGCAACGATGTAAGCATAAAGTTAATCTGAGCCGAAACGCTCCTACATTCTTTGTCAGCCAACTGTTTAATTGCGGCTCGCATCTCTGGTGTCATGCGTATATTTACGAATACTGTTTTCATGTTTCTTCCTCATCAAAGTTAAAATTGTAATAAACAGGTGTTTTTTTACCCATGTATGAACCAGCTATGTTGTATTCAAAATACTCTACTGCACAGTCATATGTCATATTTTGTTTGTCTATTAACATTTGTATAATTTTTTCTGTGCTATATAAAGCAACTAACTCATTTTCACGATAAGTTACTCCAATGACTGCTTCATCAAAACCGTCAGCTAATAAAATATTTTTATCTAACTTTTCAATATGCAAAATTATATTTTGTTTTCTCATGCTTCCTCCTGATAATTGTGGTCATTGGTTACGTCTGTTACAAAAATATCGTCAGGCTCGTGGGTGTCTATCACATCCCAGTCTGTAGACGCCAGAGCGTTGTCAAAGGCATCATCTTCATCTAAACCACAGACCATAATTTCAACGGTCTGTAAGCGTTTTGCTCTTACTATGTATCTATTCATTATTTTTCTCTTTTAGTTTGGCTATAACTTTACGAAAATCATCTAGGTACACTTCATCAATCGGACTGCCAACAACTTGTGCTATTTCCTCATCCGTCAGTCCTACCCATTCACGCATAGGCTCGCTACATGCTAGTGCTTGGCGCAGAGGTTCTTGTGCGTCACATGCGGCGTTATATGCTTCATTTTCAATATGACCGTAATTTCCTTCACTATCTAGAAACGCTTGGTCTACTTTTACCAAAGCCTCCAACGCCATCTCTGCAGCCTGTCGTAAGTCAGTCATAATTCCACCTCTGATTCTGCAAAAGCTATTGCTGTACCCAAGCCATCAAACCTACCCTCTTCATAGTCATTGGTTTGGTCTTGTCGTGAGCGTAGAACTTTAAGGTTAGTGACAATGCGTTTGTTCTCCAATTTGTGACCTGCATTCCAACCTGTGCGGAAAATGCGATACTCAGGGCCTTTAATTGTAAGGTTGAACTCACCGTAAATTTCTAAAAACTTCTTTTCTATCTCGTTCATGTGTTTCTCCTTGGTGGGGGACTAGCCCCCGTTTGTGTTTAGTTAAGGTCGGAGATTCTTGCATTAGCGGTGCTGTACGCCCACGCAACCGCAGATTTTTGTGAGGTAAAGGACTTGCTACGTTGGCGAACACCAAAGTCCAACCACTCGTTTTTGACTAAGCGAGCGTTTTGCACATATGCACGAAAGTCTGTACCGTTATCAGTAAAGCGTACTGTGAAACCTACGAGGCGGTTTTTATAGTCTAACTTATCAGAAGGAAAATGTACTTCTGTAAGTTCGCTGTATTTTTGATTTGTCATTTTGTTTCTCCTTGGTTGTTGGTGTTAATCACCATGTACACATTATTACACATAAATTGATTCTTGTGTAAAAAATAACAAATATTTTTATAGGTACTTTCCCTAATATGGAACTAATCATATTTATGGTTTATAATTACGTTATCCCTTGGCAGGGGTATTAAACAGTAAGGTCTCACATGAATTTGCAGTAGGTTACTGTGCCTACCCTGCCAGACTCCCTAAACAAGAGTTGCAAATTCAGCTGAGACCTTTTTTATTGAGGTCAACAATGCACTACTATCAATTCTACATAGCCGACTATCGCAAAGATACGTCACATTTATCTAGGTTAGAACACAGCATTTACCGTGATTTAATCGACTGGTATTACCTAGATGAGTCACCAATATCTAAAGATATGGCGTTTATTTCACGCAGATTGAAGCTGTCTACAAAGTCTGAAATCGAAGCATTTAACAATGTCATACAAGACTTTTTTACAGAAGATGACGATGGCTACCGTCACAAAAAAATAGATGAAGAAATTTGCGAATATCACAAAAAATGTGAGGTGAATTCAGCAAATGGAAAAAAGGGTGGTCGCCCTAAGGGAAAAATAACCCAAACGGTTAGCGAACGGTTAGCGAACGCTATGCCAACGGATAGCGAAACAGAACCCAATCAAAAGGCAATCAGTAATCAGTATTCAGTAATCAGTAAACATGAAACAGTAAACAATATACATATAAAAGATATAGAGGCTAAAGCCTCCAAAGCAAAGTCAACACGGTTGCCCTCAGATTGGGAACTTCCCGATGAATGGGCGATATGGTGCAAAGAGAACCGTAGAGACTTAAACCCAAATCAGGTTGCTGAACAGTTTAAAGACTATTGGCTATCAGTTCCGCATAGCAAAGGATTAAAAGCTGATTGGTTAGCAACGTGGCGCAATTGGTGCAGAAACCAAAAGGCATCTACAAATCAAGCTTCATTTGCAGAACGAGATGAAGTAAACAGGCGTAGACGGTGGGAAGAGATGACGGGTCAGCAATGGCCTGACAGCCAACCAACCATTGACAGCGCACCAATCTTTTTGGGGATAGAACAATGAGCCTCTCAACACAAGCCATTGACAGACTGTTTCAACGACTCTCTGCCACTTATGGCGCACATTGGACAAGACAATGGGCAGACGTTCCTATGACAGACATTAAGACCGTATGGGCGCATGAGTTGGCATCATTTGCAGACAACCTTAAGGCTATCGGTTGGGCATTAGAAAACCTACCCGATTACTGCCCAAATCTCATGCAATTCAAAAGCCTGTGCAAGCAAGCACCTAAACCTGATTACGTACAATTAGATTCGCCTAAAGTTCCTGCCGAGATTGTAGACAGCGAGATTCTAAAGATGGTAAAGACCCTTGTAGAGCCTCAAAAGGATAAGGACTACAAAGCATGGGCTAGAAGATTAAAAGAGCGTGATGAGGCAGGTGAGCTCTTGAGTCCGCATCAGATATGGTCTTACAAGACTGCACTAGAACTTTTACCTAAACCAAGATAACAAAAGGAACATATGAAAACTTACTACGAACTTGAAGCAGATGTAATTGATTAAGCAAACGCTAGGCAGATTATTCGCAATAGCACACCCCAAGCGCAATCTACAAAGACACTAGAAGAGGTTAGAGAGTTAATAGACGCTATTGACCAAGACAATCGAGCTGAGATGGTTGATGCCTACGGTGACATACTAGTGACATTGATTATCGGCTCTCGCATTGCAGGGTTTGATTTAACGAACTGTTTAGAAGTCGCTTACTCTGCAATCAAGCACAGAACAGGTCATTTAAATGAACAAGGTGTGTTTGTTAAAGACAAGTGATAGAATAAAGATTCTCCTTGGGTGAATAACCCTTTACCCGTCTGAAACATGACGGGGTTTTTTTAACGCAGATAATTGCCTGTCGCGGGGTGCAAGATGGTAAATGATAGTCATTCTCAATCCCTTTCGGAGTTATCATGGCTCAAGGGATAAAATACACACCAACAGCAGAGAGCAGAAGGCTTGTCACAGACCTTGCAAGTGTCGGCATTCGCTACGAGGATATAGCCGCAAAGCTACAGATAAGTTCTGACACTTTGGTTAAATACTACAAGAAAGAATTAGACGATGGCAGAGTCGATGCTAACGCTGACATAGGTCGGTCTTTGTACAACCAAGCTCGTGAAGGTAATACTCAGGCTATGATATTTTGGCTCAAGACTCGTGCAGGTTGGGCTGAGACACAAAAGGTCGAGCATAGCGGTGTAGATGGTCAGCCGATAGACTTGAACATTAAAGTGAACTTTGTTAAGCCGTGACGGAAACAAGTCTACCGAATTGGTCTGAGGTACTGTTCAACGATAAGCTGAGATACATTGCTATCAAAGGTGGCCGTGGTTGCGTTCATCCTGACACTTTGATTGACACGCCAACAGGTCAAATAAAAGTAAGTGAGTTTGCTGGTGGTTCAGTATGGTCGTGGGATGACGGCAATCTTGTGCAATCAGATGCAACTGCCGCCTATCCTTGCTTAGAAGAAAACTTATTTGAAGTTATCTTAGATGACGGTCGTTCAATCATTGTTACTGACGAACACAAGTTTCTGACTCCGTTTGGTTGGAAGATGCTTTCCGAAGTCTGTTTAGGAGATGGCGTTGTGTCGCTGCCTCAGCAATTCGTTTCTTCCCCTCTTCCGACCAGTTTGGACATTTACCAGCAAGTGTCACACGAAGATGCTCTGCATTGTTTGGAAACACACGTAGATTGTCAGGATGATTGTTCTGTGTATTGCCATCAATGTGATCAACGACTTCCTCCCTGGTCAGATACCGACCAAGTTGCTCTTCCATCACTAGGCGATGCACAGCAACATAACCGCCATGCTTTGACTTATTCGGGTGGTCTTTTAAACGCTTGTAAGAGTATCCACTTACAATTTTTACACCACCTTTCCACATTGGCTGCTCATGCTCTTGTCGTGGGCAAACATTGTGTAAATTTGGGAAGTCGTATCTGCGAAAGAACTTTTGCACAGCTTTCGGTGTTTTTCCAATCATTTCGGCAATGTCCTTTGACCGTTTGCCATTACGAGCCAACTCAAGAATTAAATTGGCTTCAGATAAATTACGACAACTTGAAAAGTCAGGTTCAAAGTTTGCAAAGGCTTTTTGACAAGCCAAAGAGTAACGTTCAAGATAAGTCATTGCAATTCCAAAGTAAGGTGGTTGAGGGTTTTATTATATCAAATGTCAAACTCATTAGATACCACAGCCGACAAATATATTGGGATTTGCACGTCTTTGGTACAAATAACTATCTGTCAAATGGCATTGTTAACCACAATAGCGGCAAAAGCCATTCTGTTGCTGAGTCACTTATCATTCGTGCAGCTTCCAAGCCACTCCGCATACTTTGCTCTCGTGAGATACAAAAGAGCATTAAAGATTCTGTCAAACGATTGCTTGATGACAAGATAAAAAAAGTCAACCTAGAAGGCTTTTACGATATTACAGACACAGAGATTAGGGGTAAGAACGGCTCTCTGTTCCTATTTGCAGGACTGAGAAGTAATCCTGAGTCGGTCAAGTCAATGGAAGGGATTGACATCTGTTGGGTAGAAGAAGCTCAGACGGTTAGCCAAAAGAGCCTAGACATTCTCATACCGACCATTCGTAAAGAGAACTCACAAATCATCTTTACATGGAATCCAAACCAAGAGACTGACCCTGTTGACTCGATGTTTAAGCAATCTATCTTGCCACCTGATAGCCAACTATTGCATGTTAATTGGCAAGAAAATCCATGGTTTCCCAAGACGCTCAAGAAAGAACTTGAATATGATAAGTCACGAGACATAGATAAATACAACCACGTTTGGGAAGGTCAGTATCTTGCCAATGCAGAAACAAGGGTGTTTAAGAATTGGCGCATAGAAGAATTTGAAGCACCTGAAGACGCTGTACATAGGCTAGGAGCTGACTGGGGCTTTGCTGTTGACCCAACAACGTTGATTAGATGCCACATTACGGGTCGCAATCTTTACATTGACTATGAAGCGTATATGGTTGGGTGTGAGATTGTCAACACACCTGAACTGTTTATGACTGTGCCTGAAGCTGAAAAGTGGGTGATTGTTGCCGACTCTGCAAGACCTGAGACCATTAGCTATATGCGTAACAATGGCTTTCCAAAGATAATGAAAGCCGTCAAAGGTGCTAAGTCTGTAGAGGAAGGTGTCGAGTTCATAAAGAGCTATGACATCATTGTCCACCCACGTTGTTTGCACACTATTGACGAATTAACGCTTTACAGTTATAAGCAAGACTCGCTTACTGGTAACATATTGCCTATACTCGAGGACAAGAAAAACCATTTGATTGATGCGTTAAGGTACGCTCTCGAAGGTGTTAGACGTGCAAAGGTCAGTAAGCCTCAAACATTTACACCATTGCCAGTAGCACACCGTTGGTAGTATCATAGCGAAAACAAGGATTATTATGGCACGATTATCAAACGACCAGCGATTAGCGAACGTTCACGCTGAGGCACTCACGCAGTTTGATGACGTGCAAACTGCTTTGCGAGATGAGCGTTTACAATGCTTGCAAGACAGACGGTTCTACTCTATTGCGGGTGCACAATGGGAAGGCCCATTACTCGACCAATACGAAAACAAGCCCAAGTTTGAAGTCAATAAGATAATGCTATCGGTCATGCGGGTGATAAATGAATACCGCAATAACCGTATTACCGTAGACTTTGTAAGTAAAGATGGGCAAGAAAACGACAAAATGGCTGAAGTCTGTGACGGTCTTTATCGTGCAGACGAAGAGAAGTCAGTAGCTGATGAAGCTTATGACAATGCTTTTGAAGAAGCTGTAGGTGGTGGCTTTGGTGCATGGCGATTACGTACCGTCTACGAAGACGAAGAGAATGACGAAGATGACCGTCAGCGTATTCACATAGAGCCAATCTTTGATGCCGATAGCTCGGTGTTCTTTGACTTGCAGTCTAAGCGTCAAGACAAGTCAGATGCCAAGTATTGCTTTGTAGTCACGAGCATGACACGTCAAGCGTATAAAGATGCTTGGGGTGAAAGCCCATCGGATTGGCCCAAAATAGTTCATCAATATGAATTCGACTGGTGCACGCCCGATGTTGTCTACGTTGCCGAGTACTACAAGGTAGAAGAGAAGACCGAGACTATACGAATCTTCCGTGCTATTGATGGCACAGAGGAACGCTACACACAAGATGACTTTGCTAACGACGAGATGTTAGAGGAAACTCTAATGGCAGTCGGTAGCGTAGAAGTACGTCAGAAACGTGTCAAGCGTAAGAAAGTACGCAAATACATTATGTCTGGTGGCAAAGTGTTGGAAGACGCAGGTTACTTGGCGGGTAAGTGTATTCCAATCGTGCCTGTCTATGGCAAGCGTTGGTTTGTGGATAACATTGAACGTTGTATGGGTCATGTACGCTTGGCTAAAGACGCTCAACGACTCAAGAATATGCAACTGTCTAAGCTAGGTGAGATTAGCGCATTGTCTAGCGTTGAGAAACCTATCTTGCTACCTGAACAGGTCGCAGGTCACCAAGTCATGTGGTCAGAGGATAATCTTAAAGATTACCCGTATTTGTTGGTAAACCCGATTACAGGTGCTGATGGTAGCCAACAAGCGGCTGGCCCAGTCGCATACACTCGTAGCGCACAGATACCACCTGCAATGGCAGCGTTGTTGCAGATTACCGAATCCGATATGCAAGACATTCTCGGCAATCAATCGGGTGCTGAACAGATTGCAAGTAACATTTCAGGCAAAGCCGTTGAGATGATTCAGCAACGTGTAGACATGCAGTCGTTTATCTACATGAGTAACTTTGCCAAGGGCATGAAGCGTTGCGGTGAGATTTGGCTATCAATGGCTAAAGACATCTACACAGAAGATATGCGTAAGATGAAGACCGTTGACCGTGGTGGTGAAGTTGGCTTTGTGGAACTCATGAGACCTGCATTAGACAAGTCAGGTGCTATGGTCATTGAAAACGACATGACAAGTGCATCGTTTGATGTCAACGTTGATGTTGGCCCATCTAGCAGTAGCAAGAAGTCAGCCGTTGTTCGTGCACTCACAGGTATGTTACAGATTACCCAAGACCCTGAGACAGCACAAGTGTTGACAGCCATGGCAATGATGAACATGGAAGGCGAAGGTTTAGCAGATACGAATGCCTACTTCCGTAAGAAACTTGTCCGCATGGGCGTGGTTGAGCCAACAGATGCAGAGCGTGAAGAGTTGATGGCAGAGATGCAAGGTCAGCCTCAAGACCCGAATGCTATATTCTTACAAGCCGCAGCGGAAGAAGCTACAGCAAAGGCAGCTAAAGCACGAGCCGATACGGTTGAGACAATAGCTGAGGCAGAGTACAAACGTGCCAAGACTGCTGAAACGTTATCCAATATTGATAATGAAGACCAGCGGTTAGCATTAGAATCCGTTAAGTCCATTCAGGAGATGGTTCGTGGCTGACCAAAGAGTTAAGGATTTTGCGTATCAAATACTAGAGGCACAACTCGCAAATGGTATGTCAGGAGCGCAGAATCCTACTCAACAGTTTGTCGCTGCTGTACCGACACCTGCTTCTATGCAACAACCACAGGTGACATCTTATTCAGACATAGAGCCAGCGTTTTATGAGAAACGGTTGCCAATGGAAGGTAGGGCTACATTCTTGCCATTCAGAGATACGATGGAAGGTTCTGTATTCAATGAGCGAGAGTTAGCTGTGCCTGGCATCTTAGCCGAGCTAATGAACGCATTTACCGCACCTGCTCGCTCTATGACTGACCCAACATTTAACGCTGGCGAAGAAGCCGCTAACATGGCTATGAACGTAGGCGGTAGTGGATTGGCTATATCTAGGGGTATGAAAGCACCTACAGGTCAAGGTGGGTTTGACCTTGCAATGAACGCTTATCACGGCACACCATACGAGATTAAGGGTGGCTTTGATTTAAACAAGGTTGGAACAGGTGAAGGCGCACAGGCTTATGGGCATGGAATGTATTTTGGTGAAGCTAGAGCAACTGGCGAACAATATGCAAAAGATATTTCAAGGTCAAAATTGATGAAAGGTGGAGACCCAGAGCAATTAGACCCAAAAATTAGTGGTAAATCATTAACTAAATTTTATGATAGTCTTTCTGCTAAAGCCGATAGATTGCCTTATGAAAAGGCTGCTATTGAATACGAAAAAATGGGTTTCCTTGAAGACTTAATGCAAGGCACTACATTTAAAAATGCATTATCAAGAATCGATGACCCAAAGGTAGAAAAATGGGCAAAGTCATTAGAAAAAAGTTACAAACCTGCTGGAAATTTATACAAAGTAGATATTCCAGATGAGCAAATACCCAAGATGTTGAATTGGGATGAGCCGTTAAATAAACAACCGCAAGCAGTAAAAGACGCTTTCAAAAAATTAGGCATGTCTGTTGATGAGAAAGCCAATAAAGCATTTCTTGACGATTTAGAAGCATCATTAACTGGTGGCGCAGTCACAGGTGCGAAAGAAGTTCCTAACCCTACTGGTGAAAGTTTATATAACAAATTGGTATCACAATTTGGGTCTGACGTACAAGCATCTGAAGCACTTAGAAAGTTAGGCGTAAGTGGCATTCGTTATTTAGATGAAGGAAGTCGTGCAGCTGGAAAAGGCACTAGCAACTTTGTAGTATTCGACCCTAAGACGGTAAAGATACTAGAAAAGAACGATATGCCAGTAACAGAATGATGCAACACTTGCTAGATTAACAAATAGCGTTAAAATAAAAGTATCGGTATCCAGTCAGCCGTTTAATGACTGAGTTTGAAGGGGTTTTAAATGAACGAACAGGCAGAATTGGAGAATGATAACGAGTCAATTGAAGACCAAGAGGAAAACCTAGAAGTTGTTGATGCAGACGAAAGCGTAGACAACGAGGGTGAGAATCAAGAGTCCGATGATGATGAAGTAATCGTTTCTATAGGTGAGGATTCGCCACCTCAAGAGGAACACACTCAAGCACCTGAATGGGTACGAGAGTTGCGTAAGACAAATAGAGAACTACAGCGTCAGAACCGAGAGCTACAAGGTAGGTTACAAACCACACAGACTGAGAACAAGCCAGTCGTGTTAGGCAAAAAACCAACCTTAGAAGACCACGATTACGATGCAGATAGATTTGAGCAAGCACTAGCTAATTGGTTTGACCAGAAACGGCAAGCCGATGATGAGAGAGCCAAGCAAGAAGCTGAAATTATGAATCAGCAAAAGGCATGGCAATCGAAACTGGATGGCTACGGTAAGGCGAGAGCCGAGCTGAGAGTCAAAGACTTTGAAGATGCTGAGGCAGTTGCTCAGGAACTCTTTAGCGTTGTCCAGCAAGGCGTCGTGTTGCAGGGTGCAGATAATCCTGCTGTCGTAATTTACGCACTCGGTAAGAATCCAAAGAAGGCTCGAGAGTTGTCCGAAATTAAAGACCCCGTAAAGTTTGCTTTTGCGGTTGCGAAACTGGAGAAGGAATTGAAAGTAACGAACCGTAAGGCAGCCCCACCACCCGAAAGAATCGTGTCAGGAACTGGCAGAGTCTCAGGTGCGGTGGACTCAACCTTAGAACGGCTGCGAGAAGAAGCGTCTCGTACTGGCAATATGACGAAAGTTATACAGTACAAAGCGCAGAAACGAGCGGCTTCAAAATAATTTTTGGAGTATTAAATCATGGCTAATAGTTTCTCAAAAGAAGAACGTGTAGCGTTCGAAGACTTACTTGAAGGTTTCCAAGACGCTTTAGTCTTGTCACGTCACGTCTCTGTTTACAATACAGATTCAACAATGATGGAGCGTTCAAATAACACCATCTGGCGCCCACAGCCTTACATCGCTCAGTCAATCACTAGCACCCCAGGCTCATCAATCGCTGGCTCTTACCAAGGTATGACTCAGTTAGCCGTTCCTGCCACTTTAGGTTTCAGCAAGACCGTGCCTTGGGAAATGACTACACTTGAATTGCGTGACGCATTACAAGAGAATCGTTTAGGTGACAGCGCAAAGCAGAAACTTGCATCTGACATCAATATCGCAATCATGAACGCTGCCGCTGGCTTGGGTTCTTTGGTCGTGCCTATTGCCGCAGCCGCTGGCGACTACGATGATGTTGCACTTTGCGATGCCATTATGAATGAGCAAGGCGTTCCTGACTATGACCGTTTCTTAGGTCTGTCTAGCCGTGACTATAACGGTTTGGCTGGCAACTTGTCACAAGCAAGTCGTTCATTCGGTAACCAGAAATCAGAACGTGCTTACGAGCGTAACTTTGTTGGTATGGTTGCAGGTTTTGACACATACAAGTTTGATTATGCAAACCGTCTTACCGCTGCGGCTGGTGGTGGTAGCATTACTATCGACACCAATGGTGCAGGTACTCAAGCTAGTTTTGTGCCACAAGCTACATCGACTTCTGTCGGTGGTCAAATCAACGTTGATAACCGTTTCCAAACAGTTACCGTTTCTTCAACTGCAAGCGTTGCCGCAGGTGATGCTTTCACGATTGCTGAAGTGTACGCTGTTCATCACATCACCAAGCAAAGCACAGGTCAGCTTAAGACATTCCGTGTCGTATCAGTTGATTCAGGCACAACAATGACTATTACTCCACCTATCATCGGTGCACAAGGTACACCTACCGATGCTGAGTTGCAGTATAAGAACGTTGATGTTGCTATTGCCGCTGACGCTGCCGCAATCACTTTCTTGAACGTTAACGCTTCACAAGTTAACGTCTTCTGGCAACGTGATTCGCTTGAGATGTTACCTGGTCGCTACGCTGTACCCGCTGACGCTGGTGTTGCCGTTATGCGAGCAAGTACTGACCAAGGCATCGAGTTGGTTATGCAGAAGTTCTATGACATTGACAGCATGACCATCAAGTATCGTCTTGACACGCTGTTCGGTGTTGTGAACAAGAATCCTGAAATGTCAGGTATCTTGTTGTTTAACCAGTAAGCAAGGTTTGGGGGGGCGAATGCCTCCCCATTTACAGGATACTAAAATGCCATTGTCAAAAGGTTACTCTAGCAAGTCCATCGGTAAAAACATTAAGATGGAAGAGAAGTCAGGCAAGCCACGAAAGCAAGCAATTGCTATTGCGTTGAATGTTGCGAAAAAGGCGGCAGATAAAGCAGGCAAACCTAGTAAAGCACCTAAAAAGGCAAAGAAATGAAGACTGGATTATATGCAAACATCGCAGCCAAGAAAAAGCGCATTGAAGCAGGTTCGGGTGAGAAGATGCGTAAAGTAGGCGCAAAAGGTGCACCGACAGCTAAAGCGTTTAAGCAAGCAGCGAAGACAGCCAAGCCCATGAAGAAGGCAAAATAATGGACAAGAACATTCTTATGCCAAAGTACATGAAAGGCAAGAAGCCAGTCAAGAAGCGTAAACCATCTAAGCCTATTGACGGTATCAATCATCGTCTGCTTAGAGAGCAAGCATTGGCAAAAGATGTTGTCGCAGTAGAAGATAATTCAGCACCAACACGCACAGAGCTAGAGATAAAAGCGACTGAGCTAGGCATTAAGTTTGATGGTCGGACAACTGATAAACGGTTGCTAGACAAGATTGAGCATACATTAGGGGCTAATGATGTCGTGGACTAAAAGACAGTTCGTAGAAGCGGCTTTCGATGAGATTGGTTTAGCCTCTTATGTATTCGACTTAACACCTGAACAGCTACAGTCTGCTTTAAGACGCTTAGACACGCTCGTAGCGGCTTGGAATGCTCTAGGCATACGATTAGGTTACCCATTACCATCAAGCCCACAGGATAGCGATTTAGATGAGCAAACCAATGTTCCTGATTCATCTATCGAAGCAATATATACCAATCTAGCTGTAAAACTTGCACCAAGTTACGGTAAGCAAGTTATGATTGAGACTAAGATTACAGCGAAAGAGTCATACAATACATTACTGTCACTTGCGGCTATGCCTATGGAGCAACAGTTGCCCATGACGATGCCAGCGGGTGCGGGTAATAAACCGTGGCGTGATTACGACAACCCATTTTTAGCTAGACCTGTTGACCCATTGTTAGCGGGTCAAGATGGTCAAATAGAATTTAATTAAGGATTTAGATATGCCAACAATCAATCAACTTGCAGGTGTAAGCCAAGTGTCGGGTGGTGATTTACTGCCTATCTATGTGCCTAACAATGGTGATGCTCGTAAAATCTCGCTCACGCAATTGCTACAGTACTTTCAGCAGACATTTGCCGCACCAACCGTTGCCACTAGCGTTTATACGCCAGCTACAGGGTTTAACATAACCGTACCAACACCAACAAGTGAACAGCAATGGATGTTGTTACAACCTGCTAGTACATTAGCCACAGGCACGATTACCTTGCCGTTGAATACTAGCGTACCGTCTGGCACACAGATTTTAGTGACAAGCACACAGACAATTACAGCGCTCACAATTGGTTTGAATGGTTCAAGTGCCGCATCGGGCGCACCAACAACTCTATTAGCGGGTGGATTCTTTACACTACGATTCTACCAAGCTACAAACTCTTGGTATCGTGTCGGTTAATCAAAGGAAATAACATGGCTTTTAATACTTCACCATTCGCACCAGGCTACGGTCACGGTGCTGTTCTCACAGCTACGGCAACATCTGCTAACGCTGCGATTGACGCTGCATCACAGACACTATGCTTGACCAACTTAGGTTCAGCTGTTGTATATATCAAACTAAGCGAAGACTCTACCGATACAGCTAGTACGGCTGATTACCCAATCCCTGGTGGCGCACAAGTTAGCATCACTAAGAACCGTAACTACAATCGTATTGCTTATATCTCAGCCGATGGCACATCTTTGCACGTCTTGCCTGGTGAGGGCTTCTAATGTATCCATTAACCAGAATGCGGTGTCGGTGTAGGTTCTGGAACGTGAACGGTGGGCCTGTCTTGGGCGCATTGTTACTGCAAGACGGTTCATTCTTACTTTTAGAAGACGGCAGTTACATTTTGCTATAACAACTTAAAGGTATTTGGTATGGCAACGAAAGACCCAAGGCTTGCACGTGTGAAGGTTGAAGGCTATAACAAGCCTAAACGTACTCCCTCACATCCTACTAAATCTCATGTTGTGGTGGCTAAAGATGGCGATCAAATTAAGACCATTCGATTTGGTCAACAGGGTGTTAAAGGCTCACCAAAGACAGAGGGCGAATCAAGTAAGGACAAAGCTAGACGAGAATCATTCAAAGCTAGACATGCTAAAAATATATCCAAGGGTAAAATGAGCGCAGCGTACTGGGCCAATTCCGAAAAATGGTAGTCAAACGGTAACATAAATGCAGATTCCAATTCTTAGTGGCATTTTTACAGATAACACGCCAGAGTTGCGTACAAGTTACCCTGTCAACCTTGTGCCTGTTCCTAAAGAGTCGGGCATTAGCGCAGGGTTCTTGCGACCTGCTGACGGAATTGTAGCCAATGGCACAGGCCCTGGCATTGACCGTGGTGGCGTAGTATGGGATGGCATCTACTATCGAGTCATGGGCACTAAGCTAGTCTCAATTGATGAAGATGGTGTCGTTACCATACTCGGTGATGTTGGCGGTACAGAAGACAATCAAGTAACCTTTAATTACAGCTTTGACTTGCTTGGCATTGTGTCAGCACAAAAGCTATTCTATTGGAATCCAGTAGCTTCCACTCTAGTAGAAGTAACTGACCCTGACTTAGGCATTGTGCTCGACATGGTATGGGTAGATGGTTACTTTATGACTACAGACGGTGCAAACCTAGTGGTGACCGAGTTAAACGACCCAACACAAGTAAACCCATTAAAGTACGGTAGCTCTGAGGTTGACCCTGACCCTGTAGTCGCATTGATTAAGTTGCGTAATGAGGTCTATGCGCTTAACAGAAACACAATCGAAGTGTTTGATAACGTTGGTGGACAGTTCTTTCCATTTGTACGTATTGATGGCGCACAGATTCAAAAGGGTGTAGTCGGCACACATGCTTGCTGTGAGTTTGTAGCTAGTATTGCGTTTTTAGGTAGCGGTAGCAATGATGCACCTGCTATTTATATTGGTGCTAATGCTACTACGCAGAAATTAAGCACACAAGAGATTGATGAAGTCTTATTGCAGTTTACAGAAGAGCAATTGGCAACGGTTAAGCTAGAAGCACGTAACGATAAAAGCCATCAATACTTATATGTACATTTGCCCGATAGAACGCTTGTCTATGACTACGCTTCATCTCAAGTATTAGGCTCACAAGTATGGTTCACATTGACATCAAGCCTCTCTGGGTTCTCCAAATACCGTGCTAAGAACTTTGTATGGGCTTATGGCAAGTGGCTTGTAGGTGACACGCAATCATCAAGCATTGGCTATCTCGTACAAGATACTGGTCACAATTGGGGTCAGCAAGTACGGTGGGAATTCGGCACGATGATTGTGTATAACGAAGGCAAGGGTGCAATCTTTAACCGTTTAGAATTAGTAGCATTGACGGGTAGCGTTGCCGTAGGAACTAACCCTATGATCAATACTAGCTACTCGGTTGATGGTAAGAATTGGAGTCAAAACCGTAGCATTACGGTTGGCACAATTGGCAACACACAAAAGCGTTTAGCTTGGTTTCAACAAGGTCACATGAGAAATTGGCGCATACAGCGATTCCGTGGCGATAGCGATGCACATGTATCCTTTATAAGACTAGAGGCTCAAATCGAGCCATTGGCTTACTAATGGCTACTAATCTTAATCTTACCCGTGATCAGCTTGCGACCTTTCTGTCCGATCACGAACAAATCAAACAGTTTGAAAAGTTGTTTGCTGTTGTTGACCAAGTTGCACCTAGTAGCGACACCCCTGGCATTGAGATACTTGCAGGTAATGCAGATGCCAATACTAATGACGCACTAGCGCAAATCATCACATTAGCTAAAGATTCAGCTATCAATAGTGGTAACGCAGACCAAAAGGCTGTTCAGGCATTAGATTCATTAGAGCGTATAGCCAAAGCATTAGAACTTTTATCCTCTAATATTCAACTTTTACCATCTGCTCCAACTATTGAAAACAACAATTCAATCAAGACTGATTACATTGATTACAACATTACCGCACCATTCTCTGACCAAATATCAAGACTCGGATGGAATAGTGTAGACGAAACGCTAAACCTTGGCATGGCTTATGGTGTGACGCAACAAATCGGTCAGGAAACATACGCAAGGGTAGAGAACAATACAGGTGTCACGATACCTAATGGTACGGTTGTTGGCTTTTCAGGTGTAGGCGCAGGTGGTACGTTACGAGTAGCCCCGTATTTAGCAGATGGTTCTCAGTCTAGCCTTTATATTCTTGGCGTAATGACTCATGATTTACCCGACTCACAAGATAGAGGGTATTGCACGGTTTGGGGTTCAGTTAGAACATTAGATACTAGTGCCTTTAGTGTGGGCGATATTCTTTATGCCTCACCTACCGTTACAGGTGGTTTGACAAACGTAAAGCCGACTGCTCCCAATAATGTGGTTGTGGTAGCGGCTTGCTTAATATCTGACCCGACTGATGGCGTGATATTTGTTAGACCAACCATTAGCCAAATGCAATATTACGGAGTATTTGCCAAGACTGTTGACACGACTCCAGCTGTAATAGATACAGCGTATCCAATAACATTTGACACAACACGCATCAGCAATGGCGTGGTCATTGGTGGAACAACATCACAGTTAATAGTTCCTGAATCGGGTCTCTATCAGTTTGTTGCCACGTTACAATTCATAAGTAATTCAGCGGTAGACAAAAACATTTGGGTTTGGTTTAGAAAGAACGGTGTTGACATTGCGAATTCTGCACGGTTGATAACCGTATCTATCAATGGCGCATACACTCCAATCAGCATAAACGAAGCTATATCATTAAATGCACTAGATTACGTAGAGTTGGTTTATGCTTCAAACAATGTCAATGTCAGAATTGATGCAGTCCCAGCCACAGCCTTTGCACCTAGCGCACCAGCGGTGGTGATAGAAGTAAACCAAATTCAATTATAGGAGTTACAAATGTCAGTCACAGCAAAACCCCTGATACCGTCTAAAGAGATGGAAGCTGCTCAGACCACGCAATACACAGCGGTCAACTGCACCACGATTGTAGACAAGTTTACCGCTACCAATACAAGTGCATCAAACGCTGTAATTAGCGTTAACCTAGTCAGCTCTGGTGGCACAGCGGGTGCGTCTAACTTAATCGTTGATGCTCGAGCTATTGCTCCTAATGAAACATACACATTCCCCGAGATAGTTGGGCAAGTATTAGCACCTAGTGGGTTTATATCTACTACGGGCACAGCAACAGCTTTGACCATTCGCTCTTCAGGGCGTGAGATTACTTAAAGGATTAGCATGAAAGATTTTATGATTATGCCTAAAGGGTTTATCGGTCTACCGATGGAAGAAGAGTTCATCACTACAGCTGAAAACCGTAAGAATACGCAGATGGTGATTGAGGAATGGAAGCTCGGGCCTGAAGTCCCATCAAATGAGCCTACTGCTAACAAAGTCTATTGGGTAAGTCTTGGCGAAGCTATGCAGGTAGATGAGAAAGAGGCTAGGCGTAGACGTTGCTCAAACTGTGAGTATTACGACAACAGCACGATGACTCAAGCCAAGATGGAAAAGATACCACGTAACGATTGGGATACAAATGCAGGGTTTCGTGGGTACTGTAATAAGTTTGATTTTATCTGCCACGATTTACGCTCATGCCAAGCGTGGGAAGAGCGAGAGTGTGAAATAGATTGACAGAGTGGTGAGTTGCGATAAAATAGGGTGTCTGAGGTTATCGAGCCGCCAGCAGCTCACAATTCCCAATTATGGAGATGTGATGCCTAGCGTTTGTGTAACAGAATATATATCAGACGAGCAATTGCTCGAGGTATATGCTGACCCTTATATTAATAAGATAGGTCACGATCACAGACGAGCTACGCCTATTATCAATCCGCAAGTTACATACTTGTCTGCATGGATAGATAACAAGTTTGCGGGCGCATTTATGGCGATTCAATTTTCTACGTTGGAATTAGAGCTTCACTCATTGCTTAAAAAGTCATCATTACCTTACTCTCGTGAACTAGGTTGCAAGTTTTTAGAGTGGGCATTTAGCCACGAGTCTATTCAACGGGTTACGGCATACATTATTGCGGGTCTTGAGACGGCTAAGAACTATTGTTTAAAACTTGGGTTTAAAAATGAAGGTTGTCGCAAAGATGCTTGTATGCAAGGTGGTATCTTGAAAGACGTATATATTCTAGGAATGACTAGAAAGGACTGGGTACTACTATGAGTTTCGTAACAGACACTATTCAAAATGTTGTAGGTAGCATCACGGGAACTAAGCAAGCGGCAAGCGCAGCGCAAAACGCAGCGGCTACGCAAGCACAAGCATCTCAAGCAGGTATAGACGAACAAAGGCGTCAGTTTGATGCGATGGTTGCGTTGATGTCACCTTACGTTGAGGCTGGCACAGCTGCGTTGCCTGGCATTCAACCCTATATGCAAGCAGGTGAAACGGCACTAGGACAGCAATCAGCATTGCTTGGACTATCAGGCCCAGAAGCCCAAGCCCAAGCTATACAAGGTATTGAATCAGGCTCAGAGTTTCAAGCACTAGCTCGGCAAGGTGAAGAGGCAATGTTGCAAAACGCATCTGCTACAGGCGGCTTGCGTGGTGGCAATGTACAGGCGGCATTAGCACAATTTAGACCTGAGTTATTGCAATCGTTAATCAATCAACAATATAGTAGACTCGGTGGACTATCTGACGTTGGCGCAGCGACTACGCAAAATCTTATTCGTACAGGTCAAGCATCTGCGGCAGGAACAGGTGCGGCAGGTTTAGAATCAGCCTCATCTATTGCGGGTTTGTTAGGACAACAAGGCGCAGCTATTTCTGGCGGTCAAGTCGCAGCTGGTCAACAAGCAGGAGCAAACTTTGGTGCTCTTTCTGGTGGCTTAGGTCAGTTTATTGGCGTTGGCGGTATACCTAAGATCAAAACTGCATTCGGGTTTTAAGGAAACATAAAAATGGTCGCACCAATTAACTACATGGGCGTATATGGTCAGCAGTCTGCCAGTCCATTTGCTGAAGGTTTGCAAGCAGGAGCATTAGCAAGACAAGCAATAGATGCCGCAATTGCCGAGCGTGATGCAATCGAATTAAGAAAGCAATATTCAACAGATTTACAAAATGCTTTGCAAAACCCAACAGCTAAAGGGTTTGCGGAATTGACTTTAAAGTATCCTCAACAGCGTGAAGCGTTTAAGCAATCATGGGAAACGTTGAGCAAAGACCAACAAAACAATGAGTTTTTGATTGGGTCACAAGCCTTTAACGCACTTGGCTCGGGTAATGTTGATGTTGCTAAAGATTTAATCAACAAGCAAATCATAGCCGCTGAGAACTCAGGACAGCCAACAGATAAATATAAAGCAATGCTAACCACGTTAGACGCTGACCCTAAAATTGTACAAAGTCAGCTTGGTTTAATTTTATCTAATGTTGACCCTGAAAAATGGGGTGACATAGCTAAGGAAAGTCGTGAGTCTACGCAATTTCCTGTTCTACAAGCAAAAGAGCGCATTGAGTTATCTAAAGCCACTTCTGAGGCTGAAACGGCAGCCATTAAAGCTAGGTATGCTGACCGTTTAGCACAGGCTCAATTAAAGAAGGCAGAGCGTGAGGTTCAAGACCAAATAAAAGGTTCAGACTCAGTTCAATCAAGCGCAATTAAACCAGACGGTACTACTGTTATTGTTACTAAATCGGGTCAAACACGAGTAATTGGTGCTGACGGTGTTGAGTTAGTTGGTCAGGAGCGAGTTGATGCTGTGCGTGATGCTGAAAAGTTTGGCGCAGATATACAAGCTCTTAGATCAGGTTCTCGCAAGGCTGGTGAAATAGGTCAGGCTGAAGCTCAGAAAGCATTTACAAGCGTTGGTAAGATTCGTCAAAATATCTCAAATCTTGACGCAGCAATTGCCGCACTTGATGCGGGAGCAAACTCTGGTGTCATTGCAAGCAAGTTTCCAAACTGGAAGGCATCAACAATTGAACTGCAAAACATTCAACGTCAATTAGGTTTAGACGTTATTGGCTCTGTCACGTTTGGTGCTTTGTCTGAAGGCGAACTGTCACTTGCTTTAGAAACAGCGTTGCCAATCAATATGCAAGAAAAAGACTTAAAGAATTGGCTTACCAACAAGAAAGATGCACAACTTAAATTATCCAATTACCTTTCAGATCAAGCGAGATTCTTATCCGTGCCAGGCAGGACTATTGGCGATTGGCTAGAAAGGTCAGATCAAACTGGAGGTGCAGGTACGCCACCAAAAACTAACTCGACAAATACTGTAACGGTGCAAGGCAAAACATATACAAGACCACCAAAATATACAGACATACAATGGAACGCTTATAAAAAAGCTATGGGGGTTCAATGAGTCCTGAAGAATGGTTAGCATCGCAACAAACAGGTGAAGCCACTCCAGTCGTGCAAGTCGGGGAAGTGACTGCTGTACCTACTCAGGAGATTGTTGCTCCTGTACAACCTATGTCACCCGAAGAATGGCTTGCATCGCAAACTCCTGAATTAGGTTTTTTTGAAGGTATTGGCGAGCAAATTACAGGCACTCAACGTGCTACACCAACCACGGAAACATTGCCTGACTGGGCTTCAATGCCTGAGTTAAATACTCTGAGCGTAGAAAGTTTCATGTCTGGGTTAGGCACAGTTTTAAGTAACCCTGAAGAGACGGTTCAAGTTATTAAGTCTAACTTTCCTGAAGTGCAAGTGTCTCAAGATGAGAAAGGTAATTATGTACTGCAATCATCTATTGATGGTCAACAATACGTTATCAAGCCTGGCTTCCAACTAAGTGATATTCCAAGAGCTGTGGCTGGTATGGCTGCGTTTACCCCTGCGGGTCGTGCTGTAACAATACCAGGCGCAATAGGTGCAGGTGCAGGTACTCAGGCTTTAATAGAAGGAACGCAAACATTAGTTGGTGGCGAGTTCTCACCTATGGAAGTAGCCACAGCGGGTGCAATGGGTGGCGCTGTACCTTTAGCATCTCGTGCATTACAAGCGGCTCAACCTGCGGCTCAACGTATGGTGCAACGTTTTACGGGTGCAACACCAGAAGCTCCACCAGTCGCACCGATAACACAGCCTATTCAACCTGTTCAACCTACTCAACCAATTCCTACAGCTCCAATTGCTACAGCCCCAACAATTCCAGTTGAAGATGTTAATAGACAGATTGGTGATTTAGTAAAACGAGCATCAGGTAAAGGTCTAGGCGCATCAACCGCACGTAATGAATTAGCAGACTTAGCGCAGATTAACCTTGACGCTCGAGACGCTGCTCAACGACTTAAGATTGAGCTACCTGCTGACGTGTTTAGTGACAATCCACAGATAAGAGCCGCAGCGGGTTTAACTCGTTCAAGAGCAGGTGGTGAAGCAGAAGCCGCATGGCGCAATACCGTTAGCCAAGCAGTAGACCAAGCCGATAACGTTATTAAGCAATTTGATACCGTTTTTATAGAGGGTACGGTAGCACCTGCTGTCGTGTCTGAAAGAATCAAAGACTCATTAGTCAAGACTCGTCTAGCCTTAAATGCAGAAGCTAAAGGTCTTTATGAAGATGTTAATAATGCAATATCCAAAACCTTTAAAGTTAATTTAAAGAACTTGCAATTGACATTAAATGAGATTCGCAAAGAGGTTGGCGAAGCAGGTATGTCTAGTGCTGAACGCTCATTGCTGAAAATGTTAGCAGATGGTGACGTCACTTACGGTAGATTATTGCGTGAAAAAACGCTTATCGGTAAAGCCCTAAACAAGATGGAGTCACCATATGGAAGTATGGCAGAGGCAGATTTAAAGCGTCTGTATGCCGCATTATCTGAAGACCAACTTGCTAACGTTGAAAAGTTAGGCGGTGAAGAGTTACGCAAGAAGCTACGCTCTGCCAACTTAATCTATGCAAAAGAACGTGCATTAGGCAAGCGTATTGTTAGTGCCTTTGGTAATGACGTAGAAGGCAGTATTGCTAACAAGATGAGAACTGCTATCAATAGCGCATCTAAGGGTGATTCAGCCGAGTTTACAAGACTGCTTAAAATCGTTCCTGAGGACTTGAAAAAGGAAACCATTGCTACGGCATTAGCTTCAGTTACTAGGTCATCTAGGGGTGCTGAGAAGGGCGCATTCGGCTTCTCTGAGTTTGCATCTATCTATCCTAAGATACGAGCCAATCCAACTGTATACAAGGCTATTGTTGAATCGCTAGGTAAAGACTCAGCAGATGTCTTGCGTGACTTGTACGAGATTTCCAAGCGCATTACAGACGCTCGTGCCAATGTCTTGATGACAGGTAAAGCGAATCAAGCGTTATTGGAAGGCTTAGAGGCGGAGAGTTTAATCGGCAAGGTTATGGAAAGCACACTAGGTAAGGGTGCTGTAACGGGTGCGGCTGCGATTGGTGGGCCAATCATGGCGGGTGGTGCATCGGTTATCTTAAACGCTATGACACAAGGCAATAAAGATGCCGTCAAAGCGGCTGGTGCGCTGTTTGCAGATGAGGCTTTCCAAAAACTAGCGATTGAAGCCGCAGAGAAAGGTACACTAGCAGCATCTAGCGCAAAACGAGTATCTATGTCACAATCATTCAAGAAATATGCAGACGCTATTATGCTACCTAAATCATTAGACTTCAGGCTAAAATGGCTTCAAAGCGCATTGCAAACTGAACGACAATTACAGTCGGAGACCGAATAATGTCAGCATTATCTATCACGCCACCATTCCCAACCTTTGCAGGTAAAGATGGGTTGCCACTTGAAGACGGTTACATTTGGCTTGGGGCGGCTAACTTAAACCCACAAACAAACCCTCTAGTCGCTTATTGGGATGAAACCCTTACACAGATAGCGCAACAGCCGATTAGAACGCTTGGTGGCTATCCTGCTTACTCTGGCACACCTGCTCGTTTGTTTATCAGCGCAGCGGTGTACAGCATACTCGTGCAAGACAAGAATGGTAATACGGTATATACATCTCCTAGCAATACTGGGCCATCAACGTTTGTGAACTTTTCCGTAAACGAGGAAGTGCAAGTTGCGACAGCGGGTCAAACGGTATTTACTTTAGCTAATACTTATTCGCCTGGCACGAACAGCCTAACCGTCTACGTTGATGGTGTTAATCAATACGATGGCGCACAGTATTCATTCGTTGAGACTAGTGGCGATACAGTTACGTTTACAAGTGGCTTGCACGTTGGCGCATTAGTCAAGTTTTCAACTGCTATACAGTTATCGGGTGGTGTGGCAGACTCGTCACAGATTACATACGTGCCAGCAGGTGCAGGTGCAGTCCCAACAAACGTGCAAGACAAATTGCGTGAAACAGTATCGGTCAAAGACTTTGGTGCTGTTGGCGATGGCGTTACGGATGATACGGTAGCTATTCAAGCTGCTATTGATTGGGCGGTATATCAAAATGTTTCAGGCGCAGCAAAACCTTCTTTAGGTTCTGTTTATATGCCTGGTGGCGTATATAAAATTAGCAAAACTTTGCAATTAGGCTATGGTGAGGCTTTCCATTCTGTTCATTTATATGGTGATGGAATGAGGTATAGAGCTGAAAATTTTTGCGGGACTGCAATTGTTGCAAATTTTAATGACGCACCAGCAATAGCTGTAAACGGGGGGAGAAAAACTTCCATTAGAAAACTAAATATTACTGGTTTAAATTACGATTGGGTTACAAATAATAACTTAGGCTCTTTTGGTACACCTACTGTTGATGATTTAATTGCTTCAAATTGGGTAGACCCTAGTTTTCCTGCTTCTGCATCTTCAAGATACGCACCTTATTGTGCTATTGCAATTGACCCTTACTGCGGAACGCAGCCAGCCGTACATTACCCAGATGTCACTTTTCCTTCTTGGTCTGGAATTACAACCCAATACGGAAAAGTCCCATCTTCTGATACTTTAATTGAAGAAGTTGAAATTAGTGGTTTTGTAGCTGGCGTTGTTAACCAACCAAGCGATTTTGATATTAATGCTGATTTTACAAAAATTATTAATAGTGCTATTGAATGTTGCCAATACGCTGTATCTATTGGTAATACTCAGTCGAGAACGGTTAAAATTTCAAACACGCCAATAAGTCAAGTTTATACTCTAATTACTACTGGTATTTACGGAAAGCAATTAGGAAAACCACAAGTACTTATAGATAATTGTGGCGTAGGATTTTTGATTTATTTAATGAATGTTCCTAATACTTCTTTTGGAACAAACATTACATTTTTAAATTGTTATGGTGAGAATATATATTCGTTAGGAAATGGGGCAGTAGCCGTATCTTCGGGCCAATCTGCAATTGTATTTGACAATTGTGAATTTGCTTTTCAGAGTTGGATACACAGGGGCGTTCCCGCATATATATTTAAGTCTGCTGCGGGGGGCGTTGTTTTTAGAAATACCTCTTTAAGCGACGGAGGCGTTGGGGATAACAATGTATTCAATATACAATCACCAGCGGAAAAAACAGTTATTGATAATTGCGTAATACGAGTTGGAGATAATGCGTCGTTTTACTACCAAAAACACGCAATTAATGCTACTGGCGGTATTATTGTTAATAATGCTCAGACTAATTTTTCAAAATTTAATGCTAATGTAACTTCTACTTTTAACTTAAATACTGGCGCAGCTCTTAGCCCACAACAATACTCTGATTCTTCTGGCAGAACGTCAAGAACAACTTGTATACCCTTATACGCAAAACAATTATTTTCAGCAGCACCTTATACTGGCGATGCTGGTTTTTTAAATACTACAGCGCAACAGCCATACTCAAAAACGACTGCTGTAACTATATCTTCTGTTGGAAAAATTGTTACGGTAGACTACACGGCAGTTGTTACTGATTGGGAATTTGTGCAATTAGGTGGCGATGTTGGTGACGTAATGTTTGATGACGAAACAAACGCTGTATTTTTTGTATCCGCCAGAACTGGCTCTGTTTTAACTTTAGTGGCTCAATCGGGCTTTGACGTTAGTGGAAATTTACTACAAGCTCCAACAAAAACAGGTAATTTTTGGGCTTTAAATTGTCGCTTATACACTCCTTTTTATGTAACTTTAGGGGATACAACGGCAGGTAACGCCACTATATCTAATTTTCAAAGACCAGATGGTGTTAGCACATATATAAATGACTCGGCATTAGGGTTACAAGTAGATGATCGTGTCTATGTTGGAGCGGGACAATTTATAAATCCAACTTCATCAACCGCTGGTGTAGTAGCTAGTTTTGGCGCTAATAGCGTTACTTTAAATAGCACTTTAAATTTTACAGACGAACACATTAGACAAAAGTTATTTATTAGGAAAGCTCCAGCAAACAATACCTAATCGCTAAAAGAATTTAAATTTAAAAAATATATTTTGTAACAATCGTACTGGTGCGTTCACCAGGGTTTATCAGGAAACAAAAATAGAAGCAATCACTAACCTCGATTAAGAGGAAAGGGCATTTATTTTAGTCTAAGGAGTTATTATGGCTGACGTCAAAATATCAGGTTTACCCGTCTCAACAACCCCATTAGCGGGTTCTGAAGTATTGCCAATCGTTCAAAGTGGGCAAACTAAACAAGTGTCGGTAGCCAATTTAACTGCTGCTCGGTCTGTATCTGCTTTAAGCATAACAACTACTAACGACTCGTCTATCTCAGGTCTTACTGTTGGAAAAGGTGCTGGCGCTCTTAGTGGTAATACAGTTGTTGGTACTAGCGCATTAGAAAATAACACCACAGGGGATAACAATACTGCTGTTGGAACTTTTGCGCTTGTAACCAACAGTACAGGCGTTAACAATACTGCCGTTGGATACACCGCACTCTTTAACACCACAAGTTCTAATAATACTGCTCTAGGGCTTCAGGCGCTTAGTACTAACAGCACAGGCGCTAACAACGCTGCTAACGGTGTTCGGGCGCTCACCGCTAACACTACAGGCAATAACAACACGGCTGCTGGTTACCAAGCTGGGTCTACTCTCACTACTGGTAGCAACAACGCATTTTTTGGGAGCAATGCACAACCATCTGCTGTTGACGTTAGCAACGAATACACTTATGGTGATGCAAACGTAACCAAGCATCGGTTTGTTGGCGGTGATATAGTCATCGGCACAGCAGGTAAAGGCATCGACTTCTCAGCTGACGGTCAAGCCGCAGGTATGACTTCCGAGTTGCTCAATGACTATGAGGAAGGGACTTGGACACCAACGTTTATCGGAAGTGGAGGCAATCCTACTGTAACGTTTACAACTCAGTTGGGTTCGTACACTAAAGCAGGACGACTAGTTTTTATTAAACTAGATATACTTGTTAATTCTACTTCTGGTGGGTCAGGAAATTTGTCTGTAGGTGGACTTCCATTTGTTAATAGCGCAATAAACAGCGGGTTATCAAACGCATTTGTGTTCAATTTTGTAGTTAGCCCTTTAAATTACCATGTAGTAAGTGGAAGCGATTCAATTGCTTTGTTTCAAGACACTATAACAAACACTCCTAGTACAGTAGCTGATCTTCAAGCAAGTGCGTTTTTAAGAATTTCTGGCTGTTATTCAGTTTAAGGA
>Ga0208544_10000348_pt1 | contig 37428 bp, 27 predicted proteins | sample DEB08_DNA_9_FD_184526 | JGI IMG/M metagenome (GOLD analysis project Ga0208544, IMG submission 184526) | Aqueous microbial communities from the Delaware River and Bay under freshwater to marine salinity gradient to study organic matter... | ecosystem: Environmental > Aquatic > Marine > Coastal ... | reverse complement strand
CTAATTGCTTATACTTTTTTGGATAAGACTCCTTGTATTCCAGCTTATGTTCAAAAAATGGGGCAACATGATTTTGAAACCGCTCTGATTACTCATATTTGACCGATCCTTATCCAAAACTCACGTTAGAGGTAATCGGAAAAGTGGCGGTTGAGAATAAATTATGGATTATGAATGATGAAATTTGGTCTGATATTATATATTCTGATACCGAATTTAATAGCATTGCCAATGTACATCCTTGGGTAGCAGAGCGAACTATTACCATTCATGGTTTTTCTAAAACTTTTGGGTTGGCAGGTATGAGAATTGGATATATTGCTGCTCCTAGCGAAAAGGTCTACCAACAATTAGTCACTGCTTCTAGGGTTTCTAGTACAGCAGCGGGCGTGACTACCTTATCACAAATTGCGGCGACGGTGGCCTATGAGGAATGCTGGTATTGGGTAGATGGTTTTTTAAAGCATTTAGAAAAAATTAGAAATTATGCCGTTAAACGGTTAAATAAAATGAATGGTGTTTATTGCGCTCAACCAGAAGGAACTTATGTGCTTTTTGTAAATATTGAAGCTTTTGGATTAACAGAAGAAGCTATGGCGGATTATTTATTAAAGAAGGCAAAGGTTGCGGTTGTTCCAGGGGCAGCCAAATGGTTTGGTCCTGGTGCTATAGGACATATTAGACTTTGTTTTTCAACTTCGATGGTCGTTGTAAAAGCCGCTTTAGATCGAATAGAATTCGCTTTGGCGGAACTTCGATTAAAGGAAAGTAGGGATGTTTTTTAATGATTGGGATTAGATTTTTTTAGAAAAAGGTAGATTTTAGAGGGGTAATTAGAGATTATTGTGAGTAAATTATCAATCACAGTTCATACATTTTAAATCCATCTAGTTTTTACGTGACAGATTTATGATTTAAGATTTATGAACTGTGATTGATGATTTTTTACCAATTGGTAATACACCTTTATAATTTTTAATTAGACTTCTTATAGCGGTTAAACTAGATACTAGTCTCTATAAGGCACCTTAGTAGTCGCAAATAACCGTTTTACACTATACCGTCCACTACCATTGACATAAACAAGCATCAGCCCACCTATAATAGCAAGGTTTTTCATAAATAGAATCGCTTCTATTCGCTGTTCTTCGGGAGGATCATTCCAAAAAGAATGGGCAATAAAAGTTACAGGAATCCAATATAATAAAATGAGGAAAGAACCAAAGCCAGAACGATAACCTAGTAATAATAATACACCACCTAGCACTAGGCAGATTATAGAACTAATAATCAAGAAATCTTGATTTGAAGTAACGCCATAAGCCGTCATGACTTCTTTTGTTTCTTGAAAATAAAACATAGAATCATAAGCTTCATAAAGAAATATGATGGAGATTAAAATCCTACCAATTAAATCAATGACATCTTTCATATAGATAGTTGAATTATATATTTAATAGGTAGTCAGCTAAAAGATTGAATATAATGGAAATTGTTATTCTGTCTAACAATGTTTCTTATCCGTGTCCCTTCATTAATCCGTGGTAGAAATTAATACCATGGATTAATGAAGGGACACGGATAATTATCAATTTTTTATCTGACGCTCTAAATAGTGCAAAGCTACAAAAACGAAAGGGAATATTAAGTAGGTTGCTGATTGTTTTATCAACGACAATTCTGGCAAAAAGCTTTTAGAAAGCGGAAATTAAATTAGCAGAATAAAGGCAGTAAGGTTAATTTTGAAATAATTTCTAAAATTCTCCAGTAAATGCTGAACTATTAACTGGAAATTTTATTTATTTTTTTATAAATTAGAGTTGAGTAACAAAAATGCTGTAGGGTAGACAATCATCTCTTAGAACATCCATCTCAACGTTTTTATGTATAATATTTCACACACATATCTTCCCAAATTAATACTCCTTCTTTTTTTGGGAATAGCCACACAGACGGCTACCGCACAGTTGTTGGCTAGACACCCCGAAGTGATTGATTTAGTATCGGAAATTACGCCTCAATTTAATGACCAAAATGAACCGCTCCAATTTGATGTTAGCCGTGAAATGGACATTGCGCTAAAATATGCACAAACACCTGTCAATCCACTGAAACGAAATATGAATGTAGATCAATTTTTAGATAGGTATTATCCTTATTTTGAAACGCAATTAATGCGAAATGGGGATATAGCTTATTTAAAATTTTACTATGAAAAATATCTGAGGACTTTGGGCGAGTGTTTAGCTATTACAAGAGGACAGCCACTTGAATTTGAGACGACTAGAAGAGCATTTTTTAAAGCGTCTACTTTTGAAACCCGCAAAGAAAAACGGATTTACTGGAGAAAATTTGATGCTAAAAGAAATGAATTAGTCGCTAATTTTTTCCGTTTTAGAGAATATATTATCCCGGCAGTTTCTACAGAAATTTCTTTGATTCTTCAAAAAGAACATTTTCCTGAATTGGCGCATTCCATGAATAAGTTAGCCAACTTAGATGGAACGCCACTAGAAGTCGCTATTTATTCTAATCGACTGTTGTCTATTCCTGAGCGAAAAAATGCCACTATTGCAGGTTTGTCCATTATTTCAAAATGCGAAAATGTTTTTACTTCTGGTAGCCCTGCGGTGAGGGATGCCTATCCTGGCCTGAGAGGAAGTAATAAGGGCTTAACGGTGCATCTGCGTTTATTCGAAGATGGGGTTACTTTATCTCACGAATTGGGGCATTTGTATTATCTCTATCACAAATGGGAAGAATATATTGTCTATATTCAGAGGAAAGGTAAAGATTACGAAACTGGCGGACATGGCCCTGGTGATCCTAGTGGGATAGCTGCTAGAATGACAGAAGAGGGAAAAATGCCTTTTTAGAAAATTGAAAAAATAAGTACTCAAAATTTCAAAATTAATTCATTGGTTGTCAATTTTTTATGAATTTATTGTTCATCGTTTATATTTCATCGTTTCCTTTGATTTCATAATTTCTATAAAAAATACTAGCTTTAGGTTTTAATTGCTTATTGAATTAAAACCAACTTCTTTATATGAAAAAGCTATTATTTTTATCGTTTTTCCTTTGCCTCTCCTTTTTAATTATTGCGCAGAATCAACCTGCTTATACAACGGCTGATAAAAGAATGCAGGCCTTTGAGCAGCGTAAAGCCCTGAAAGAAGCTTCACTAGTCAATACGATTCCTTTTAAAAATGTTGGACCAACTGTTTTTAGTGGTAGGGTAGTGGATGTGGATGTTTCTCCTATTGACCCTAGTCATTTTTATGTAGCGTATGCGTCTGGTGGTTTGTGGAAGACGATTAATAACGGTGCTTCTTTTATCCCCCTTTTTGATAAAGAAGCAGTTTTGACCATTGGTGATATTGCAGTGGATTGGGCAAAAAATATTATTTGGGTAGGAACGGGAGAAAATAACTCTAGCCGGTCTTCTTACGCGGGTATCGGTATGTATAAAAGTGAAGATGGTGGAGAAACTTGGCAGCACAAAGGATTAGCAGAAACGCACCATATTGGTCGAATTATCCAACATCCGACCGACCCTAATACCGTTTGGGTAGCAGCTTTAGGGCATTTATATTCTCCTAATAAAGAAAGAGGGGTTTATAAGACGACGGATGGTGGGAATACTTGGCAACAGACGCTTTTTGTGAACGAAAATGCGGGTGGAGTTGACTTAATGATTGACCCGAATGATGTAAATACTTTGTATACAGGGATTTGGCACAGAGAAAGAAGGGCTTGGGATTTTGTAGAATCAGGTGTAGGTTCAGGCATTTATAAAAGTACAGATGGTGGAGCTAAGTGGGCAAAAGTATCTATGGAAAGTAGTGGCTTTCCCGATGGAGAAGGAGTGGGTAGAATTGGTTTGACCATTCATCCAAATAATGGACAATCAAGAATTTATGCAGTTTTAGATAACTACTTTCGTCGAGAAAAAGAAGCAGATGAAAAAACGGAAGAAGGGTTAACAAAAGCTGATTTAAAAACGATTTCAAAGCCTGATTTTTTAGCTTTAGAAAAAGATAAATTAGGCAAGTTTTTAAAAGATAATCGGTTTCCTAAAAAATATTCCGCTGATAAAGTGCGCAAAATGGTGGAAACAGATAAAATAAAACCTTTAGCCTTAGCAGAGTACTTAGAAGATGCCAATTCTTTATTATTTGACACGCCTGTTATAGGGGCAGAAGTCTATCAATCTGATGATGGAGGTCAAACGTGGACAAGAACACACGAAGATTATTTAGAAGCAGTACATTTTTCTTATGGCTATTATTTTGCCCAAATTAGAGTTGCCCCGAATGATGTTAATAAGGTGTATTTACTAGGTTTTCAAGTGCTGCGCTCAGATGATGGGGGGGCAAAATTCAAAACGATTAATGGAGATAATGTACACGCTGACCACCACGCCCTTTATGTGAACCCGAATCGAACAGGGCATCTAATTTTAGGGAATGATGGCGGAATTAATATCAGTTACGATGATGGGGAAAATTGGATTAAATGCAATTCCCCTGCGCTTGGTCAATTTTATGCGGTAGCGGTTGATTTAAAAGAACCTTATAATATCTACGGAGGCTTGCAAGATAATGGCGTTTGGATGGGCCCAAGTACTTATAAAGCTAGTACTCGCTGGCATGGAAGTGGGCAATACCCTTATAAGGCAATAATGGGTGGAGATGGCATGCAAGTAGCGGTAGATACCAGAGATAATGAAACGGTGTATACGGGGTTTCAATTTGGTAATTATTTTAGATTAAATACAAGAACGGGAGATAGACAATACATTACGCCAAAGCATGAATTAGGCGACCGCCCGTTAAGGTGGAATTGGCAATCGCCGATTCAAATTTCTACACATAATCAAGACATTATTTACTTTGGTTCGAATAAACTGCATCGTTCGATGAAACAAGGGGCTGATTTTGAAGAGATTTCGGGTGACCTAACAACTGGAGGAAGAAAAGGAGATGTTGCTTTTTCTACCTTAACAACGATTCACGAATCTCCCTTAAAGTTTGGGCTAATTTATGTAGGAACAGATGATGGACTCCTTCAGGTAACCAAAGATGGTGGATACCAATGGCAGCAAATCACAGATGGTTTGCCAAAAGACCTATGGGTAACAAGAGTTTGGGCTTCTGCACATGAGGAAGGAACGGTTTATGCCGCTTTGAATGGATATCGCTTCGATGATTTTGGTGCGTATCTTTATCGCTCAAAAGATTATGGAACAACTTGGGAATCAATTGGCGCCAATTTGCCTGCTGAACCAATTAATACAATTAAGGATGATGCTAAAAATGAACAATTATTATATGTGGGTACAGATAATGGTTTGTACATTTCTTTAGATCAAGGAGCGTCTTATATGCTGATGGATAAAGATTTGCCTGCCGTTGCGATTCATGATATCGTCATTCATCCAACTGCTGATGAAATGGTGGTGGGCACTCACGGGCGTTCTATATATGTAGCGGATGCAGCCCAATTACAAGCTTTGACACCTACTGTATTAGCCAGCGAAATTTATGCCTTTGCTATTGATAAAATAAAGCAAAGTAGTCGCTGGGGAACTCGAAGAAGTATATGGAGTAAAGTCAATGAGCCGAGTGTACAAATTCCTTTTTATACCAAAAGTAGTGGTCAAGTAACGATTAATATTCAAACAGAAGCTGGCGTTACCTTAAAATCCATGACGATGGATGCTGTTAAGGGATTAACCTATGCCGATTATGATTTGACATTAGCGGAAAAGGGCGTTAAAGTATTAGAGAAAAGTCTAAATATGGAGCTGAAAAAGGGTGCGAAAAAGAAAACAATAAAAGCTGCTAAAGATAATGGTGCTTTTTATTTGGTAAAAGGCACGTATCAAGTAGAATTATTGAAAAATGGGAAAGCAGTAAAGCAAAAATTGATCATAAAATAATTGTAATTAGCTTACATTTGCAGCCATTACTTTTATAACCGAAAATAAGGAATATGTCTAAAACAATCTTAATAAAAGAAGTTAAAGTAGTCAACGAGGGAAAAATCACAACTGCTGATATATATGTCAAAAATGGGCGCATTGAAAAGATAGCGGCAAGTATTGATAAAACCGCAACTATAGAAATAGCGGGAAATGGTAAATACTGCATCCCTGGCATTATTGATGATCAAGTACATTTTAGAGAACCAGGATTGACCCATAAGTCAGATTTGTATACGGAACCTCGTGCAGCGGTAGCAGGAGGAACTACTTCCTTTATGGAAATGCCAAATACAATACCAAACACATTAACTCAAGAATTATTAGAAGATAAATATCAAATTGGCGCTAGAAAATCATTGGCAAATTATTCTTTTTTTATGGGCGCGTCTAATGATAATTTAGCCGAAGTATTGAAAACGAATGCAAAAAATGTCTGTGGCGTTAAAATATTTATGGGGTCTTCTACTGGAAATATGCTGGTAGATAATAAAAAGACTTTGGAGGGGTTATTCAAAGAAGTACCCATGTTAATCGCTACCCATTGTGAGGATGAAGAGACGATTCGCACCAATGTAGCTGCCTTCAAAGCAAAATATGGAGAAAATGCGCATGCTCGCCAACATCCCATTATTAGGAATGTAGAAGGTTGTTATAAATCTTCTTCTTTTGCGGTAGATTTAGCGAAGAAACATAACACCAGATTACATATTTTACATATCTCTACTAAAAAAGAATTGGACTTATTCAGAAATGATATTCCATTAGCGGAGAAGCGAATAACTGCGGAGGTATGTGTGCATCATCTACACTTTAATAGCAAAGACTATGAAAAATTAGGCAATCAAATTAAGTGTAATCCAGCTATAAAAGATAAAAAACATCAAGCGGCATTATTCCCTGCTTTACTGGATAATCGTTTGGATATTATTGCCACCGATCATGCGCCACATACTTGGGAAGAGAAGAGTGCGGAGTATTTTAAAGCACCTGGTGGCGTTCCTTTAGTACAACATTCCTTAAATATAATGCTAGGGTTTTATCATAAAGGAAAAATTAGTTTAGAACGAATTGTAGAAAAAATGTGTCATGCACCAGCCATTTGTTTTAAAGTAGAGGATAGGGGGTATATTCGAGAAGGGTATTGGGCAGATTTAGCGATTGTCGATGTGCATAAAAAATGGAAAGTAATGAAAAAAAATATTCATTATAAATGTGGATGGTCTCCTTTTGAAAATAAATTTTTGAGAGGTAAAGTGAGCCACACGATTGTTAGTGGACATTTAGCTTACCAAGATGGACAATTCTTTGAAGATAAAAAGGGGGAACGATTGACTTTTAGGCATTAATACGGAGTAAGTAATTCTCGGCAAAAATCATAAATCACAATTCATACAGCACGAATCATAAATCCATCTAGTTTTTACGTGACAGAATTGTGATTTATGATTTGGATGCCTAACTAGCCACTAAAAGTTCTTCTTTTCGTGCTAAAATTATTTTAATATCCTTCTCCGCTTGCATTTTAAATTGAGTATACAATTCAGGAAGTTGGTCTATATTTATTTTTTTATAGCAAAATTCATCCATCTTGGTAATTAACGGCTTTAGTTTAGGTAAGCCAATAATATTGATGGTGGATTTTATTCGGTGTGCATCATAATGAAAAACCTTTAAATCGTTTTCTGCCAATCCTTTACCCATTTGTTTTATTGCCATAGGTAATTGATTTAGAAATATTTCAAACATTTCGATTTGCAAGCTCGGCTTATTTTTGAAATTCTTTTCTAAATGAGCAAAATAGGGCTCAGGAGAGCGGTTTTTAGCTGGGCGTTGCATAGTTTGCAAACTAGAAATGGTCACATTATTATCTTTAAAAATCTTTTTCATTTCACTTATAATTAATTGAGGGGGGAATGGTTTACCTATATAGCTTTGAACATTTAATTTTTTAGCATAATCGGCTTCCTTGTCATTTGCACTTGCCGTAAGCACCATAATTGGCGTTCTTTGGTTAATGGCGCTGTGGTCTCCTCTTAATTTTGCAATTAACTCAAACCCATTCCCATCAGGTAATTTTACATCAGATAAAATACAATCATATAATTGTTGCCCAACTTTGTGATAGGCGATTGATAAATTTTTGGCGATGTCTAATGTAATATGCCCACCAGCAAATAGATTTTGCGCATAAACTAAGTTAGCTTCATTATCTTCAATTAATAATATTTTTTTATCTTGCCAAGCAGTAGGAATGACGATAGCAGACTTATGGAGTGTTAGGTTTTTGATAGCCGATGCAGCGGGAATGTCGAAAGATAAATTTAGGGAGAAGGTTGTTCCTTGCCCAACTTTACTTTTAACCTTTATTTTTCCATTCATTAATTGGACTAATTTTTTAACGATGTTAAGTCCTAATCCAACACCTTCTAAACTATTTTCTTTTTTACTATCTAGTAGTTGCGTGAAACTATCAAAAACACTATTTAATTGACCTGTTTTAATCCCAATCCCCGTATCTTTTATTTCAAATTGACAATCAATTGTGGATTCATTTTTCCTTAATACATAAACATTTAAAGCGATGTAGCCTTTCTCTGTAAACTTAATGGCATTATTCAACAAATTGATTAGTATTTGATAAAGTCGAGTTCTATCTCCCATCAAGAACTTGGGCATATTGGGTGGGTTCGTAATAACTAAATTTAGCCCTTTGCCTTTAGCTTTAAATGTTAAAACACCGTTTAAATCGGTTAATAAATTTTCAAAAGAAAAAGGTTCGTTTAATAAAAGTGTTTTACCCGCATTAATTTTGGAAAGATTTAATAAGTCATTGATAATTATTAATAAATTATCGGCAGAGCTTCGAATGATTTCCGTGTATCCTCTTTGTTCTTTGTCTAAAGTAGAATTTTCTAACAGGTGACTCATTCCTAAAATACCATGTAAGGGGGTGCGTAGTTCATGACTTACATTAGCAAATAATTGTTCTTTAAAGGCGGTTTGTTCTTCTGTCAGCGCTTTTTGGTGCTTTAAATTTTCACTTTGAATTTTTAATTCTGTAATGGTATGCTCTAAAATTTGCTTAGTTATCTGTTTATCTTGAATCGTTCTCTTTACCTTAAATTCATTCTTAATAAATTCCTTTTTGAGTTTTGCTAATTGTTCTGTTAATAAATCCTTAGCCTGCTCTTCTTTGAGGTAAGGAAGTAAACTTTCTTCCAATTGTTTTAACAGCAGGGCGTATTTCGACATTTTGTAAATTAATTTGATGTTTATTTTAGAAACTTTGTTTTTGTATTAGTAAGCAGTTTGACAAAGATAATCACGCAAAGTTGGCTGAACTCACAAAGTGAATAATTAAAATTAAAAACAGCCCTGATTGACAGTCTGTTATAACTTTACTTGGCTCATGTTATTTTTTATGTTTCACAAAGAACACAATTTTTTCATTTATAATTCTCTGCGAATTCTCTGCTCCTTGCATGAGCTTTTAAGTTAAATTTGTCTGATGAAAAAAATAAATTTTATAGCTCTTTCAAAAGCACTAAACTGCAAGTTTCATTATAGAAATGAGAAGTTCCTGTACTTTGTTGACCTACTTCACCATACGTAAAAAAACCTGCCATAGGCTTTTGCCAAACGTTGTAAATACCTTCTATTTCTTCTTCAATCATTGGTCCTAGAGACATGTGCCTAGCAACACAAGAAAACATTAATAAGGCATCTGCTTCAGGCTTTTCTTTAGCGAAATCTTTAAATCCTTGGATGGTATCCTCTACTACTTCGAAGCCGGGTGCAATAGAAAAACGGAAAGAATCCCCTGTCGTTACTGGACCTGCCATCAATAGAGAACCGTCGCTTTCATTGGAATCTAAAGCTGCTCTTAGGACATAGGAATCTTCTCGAATAATTTGTAATGGATATTGAGCTATGCCTAAAGATAAGGAATCTTCATTTAAAGAATTAGCAAAATAATCTCCAAAATAGCGTTTTACTACATCAAGCGCTGGTTCTTCATTTATTTCGTGGATAATATTATTATTGGCTTTAGTTATCTTGTTTTCTAATCCAATTGGTTGCCAGCCAGACAAAGCCATGCCTTCTACTGCTATTTTGTCATTATCTAATATCAAAACAGTAACTGAATTGGAGCTAACTTTTTCATTAGAAAAAGTATAAGATTCTTTCATTTTCATATCATCTCCTGCCATTCCTCCGAAAATGGAGGGATACCCATTTAACGTTTTGGAAATACCATCTATCATTGTATCTCCACAAATATTCATAGAAAAAACCATGATAAAAGCAGGGTTCTTAAAATAGGTTTGTGCTACTTGTGCTATTTGTACGCCTATTTCTGGAGATGATTCATAGTTGGCTTCCCGTTGTATAATTTTAAAATGAGAAGTTGGCGGGTCAAGTAACAGTAAAGAAATCCCCGCTCCTTGGATAGCCGTATTACCGATTTCTCCTGCCGTTGAAGCTCCGATTATTTGAATATTATTTTTATTAAATAGTACCCTCAATGCCTCTAAACCCATTGCAGGAGAGGCAAATATAATTGCTAATGTAGGCTGAAATTCATCTTGAATAGTTTTTTGAATTTGGTGACTTAAAGTCTCTAAAGATATAGTGAAGATTAATTTTGATTGCATAGACTATTAGATTGTAGATGATTTTGAAATAAATAACCTGAGTTGCGGAAAATCCAAATGGCTATATTGCTTTATTGTTATATTGTTATATTGTTGTATTGTTAAAATGACCGAAAATATTGACTAAAGGTAGATTTTAACAATACAATAATTTAACGCAACTTAGATTAAATAGTAGTTTATAATTAGGGAGGGAAGTAGGGAGGTGAATTAGTAAAAGTAAAACAAAAACTATGCTAGATTAATAAGCGCTAAGATTTTCTTTATTTTTAGATTCCCAAGTAATTTTTGAAAAAGCGTAACCTTTGGTATTTTTTTTGCAATAGAAGGAGTAAAGATATAATTCCCTCCCTAATTAATATTCCCCGTATTTTTTTAATTATATGGTATCTATTCTTATTTGGTTTTTACTTAGTGACTTTATCTCTTAGTGAACATACCTTTAAGAACTTGTGTATCAAGTATTAAAACAGTAATATTTCTTACTATCACCAATATAAATTTGCTTAATTATCTAAAGGCATGGTCAATTTATTGAAACAGTACTGGGAAAATTATGCTGCTTGGGGTACTTCTAATGACCGTAGTGAACAGGAGAATGCCAAAATTAGACTGATGAACAAAGCCTATATGTTTTGTCTAATTGGATTTTTGGTATCCTTTCTACTAAGAATTCTTACAGGATATACGAAAAGTGCCTTTCAAGGACCATTTATATTAATGATAGTATTTATAGGGCTACCTTTTTTAAGTTATTGGAAGCGGCCTAAATTAGGCTGGCATATTGCTAGTATTATTATACCACTGGGAATTACTTTTGCAGCTACCCAGCGACCTGTTCTTCATGCTAATTATTTAATTTATGGGACGATTACCTTTTTATTGATTTATCTTCATGAAGAGAACAGAAAGATGCAGATAGGTCACCTAATTTTTACTTCTTTAAATGTAGTCGCTTTTGCCTTTTTGTCTCAAAAAACAGTTGTTTCTGGGGAGGGTGAATTTCCAATAATCACTTCGATAATAATTATCTTAATTGCCCTAATTGCCAATTATTTGATCATACATATCACTTTTGAATATAGAAAAAATAGGGAATTAGAATTAAGGAAAGCCATTTCTTTAAAAAATGCAGCATTAAATGCCACAAAAGATGCTACTTTGATTGTTAGTATTGAGGGGGAAATTACGGGATATAACAAGAAGTACCTAGAAATGTGGAACTTGGAAGAAGTATTAAAAACAGGAAGTATCAAAAAAATAACCAAATCTAATTTATCAAAAGTTATAAATAAAGAAGAAATATTAGCAGGTTTTGCTGCTGTAGCACAAAATTCGTCTATCGAAACTTTTCATGTAGTTTATTTATTGGATGGTAGGATAGTAGAGAGCCATACGCAACCTCAGATTTTTGATGGAGAAATTGTTGGTAGAGTCTATAATTATAGAGATGTTACCGAAAAGAATCATGCGGATAAAAAATTGGCAGCAAGTGAAACTCGATTCAGAAGATTTTTTGAAGATAGTCCACTGGGAATTGTCCTATTAGATGATTTCAAAAGACCCTTTTATGATGTTAACCAAAAGGTTTGTGATATTTTTGGATATACCCAAGAGGAGGTTGGTTTGCTTAACATTGAAGATATTTGTAGTCCAGATTATTTAGAATCTCATATAAAGGAATATTTATTTTTTTCTGAGAGTGGGAAAGACCATTTTTCATTACTTAATAAATATCAAAGAAAATCAGGGGAACAATTTTGGGCGAATCTTAATATTTCTATTCTAAGAGATGAAAATGGGGAGAAGATTAGTGAGGTTGTAATGCTCGAAGATATTAATGAACAGAAATTACAAGAGGAAAAGATTAAGGATTTAATTATTGAATTAAAATTATTAAATGAAAAACTAGAAAAGGAAGTAAAAGTTCGGACGGTGGATTTACAACAATCCAACTTAGAGTTGCGCCGATCAAATCAAGACTTACAACAATTTGCTTACATTGCTTCCCATGATTTACAAGAACCCTTACGAATGGTCGGCAATTTTGTGCAATTACTAGAAAGACAGTACCGAGATAAAATTGATGAAGAAGGGAAGGAATATATTAAATACATAGTAGATGGGGTGAATAGAATGTCTAAATTGATTCAAAATTTATTAAAATATTCTAGAGTCGGCAGAAAGGAATCAGCGCTAAGAACAATAAAATTAGATAGGATAATAGAAGCAAAGTTATTTGGTTTAAAACGGAAAATAACCGAAACTAAAGCTGCGGTCAATATTTTGGAAATGCCTAAGGAGGTTTATTGCGAACCTGATCAGTTAGGGATAGTCTTTTTTAACTTAATTACAAATGCCCTCAAGTTTAATAAGGACACTCCTGAAATCGAAATAGGTTATGAGGATAGTCCTAAAGAGCTGATGTTTTTTGTGAAAGATAATGGAATCGGTATTGATAAACGTTATGAAACTAAAGTTTTTGAAATATTCAAACGACTGCATAGGAGAGAGGATTATGAAGGGACAGGTATTGGCTTGGCACTTTGTAAAAAAATTATTGCTAGACACGGTGGAAAAATTTGGTTTGAATCAACATTAAATGAAGGAACAACATTTTATTTTACCATAAGTAAAAGCCTAATAAATGAGAAATATGTACCACTCGATTCAAATCTTGTTGGTTGAGGACAATGAAGGTGACATTGTACTTATCAAAAAAGCCTTTTCGGATGCTAGACTTGCAAACAAAATTAATGTTTGTCGAGACGGACAAGAAGGCTACGAATTTTTAAAAAAAACAGGAGAATATGCGGACGCACCAACGCCTGATTTAATACTTTTAGATATTAATATGCCAAGAGTAACAGGTTTGGAATTATTGGAAATGATTAAGCAAGATGATGCTTTGAAAATTATTCCGGTAATTATGTTAACTACTTCGACTTCCGAAGAAGATATCTTAAAAAGTTATCAATTACATGTTAGCAGTTTTGTACAAAAACCTGTTGAATTTATAGAATTTTTGGATGCGATTCAACAAATTCAAGACTATTGGTTCTCCATCGTTAAGTTTCCCCCTAAATTAGCGTATTCATAATTTAGATAGGTAATAGGATATGCTGGTTAATTTTGGATAACTGATTAATTAGTAATCATTATTTTACTGCATTGAATCTCTAATTTCTTATACTGTATTAGGTTAAGAACTGGATTTTTAATTTCAGAAATGATTATATTGCTAAATGGTATAATTTATCATTGACTTTGTTGGATTAATAATTCAGTTACTTCAAACGACTTTATCTCGTTACTTCTTAATTTGGTTATAATGACACACGTAGAAGACTATACAGCTACACGCTCAGATACTATTAGCAAAGACAAAATACTTTTAATTGAGGATAATCCTGGTGATGCTCGATTAGTTGAAATATTATTGGAAGAATCGGACTTGGTGCAATGTGATATTATCAATAAAACTACTTTAGCGGAAGGGATGGAATTACTTGCGCAAGGCGAGGAATTTGGTGCAATCCTATTAGATTTGTATTTGCCTGATAGCCAAGGTTTTGAAACTTTGGAACAATTGCTTGACCGTTTTCCTAATAATAATGTAATTGTCTTAACAGGTTTGGCAGATAAAAGCATTGGTCTAAATGCAGTTAAGGCGGGTGCCCAAGATTTTTTAGTCAAAGGAGCTTTTGATACAGAATTATTAGCGAAATCGCTTCGGTTTTCTATTGAGCGAAATAAGGTTATTAAACGACTCGAACTTACTCAAAGTATTGCGCATATTGGCCATTGGGAATGCTCAAATGGAGAAGGACTTTTCTCCGCTTCTGATGAATTGTATCGAATTTTTGGTTTACCTACTACGACCAATTATAAATATGCTGACCTTCAAGATAAAAATAATCCATTTTATTTCTTTAATGATATACATCAGGAAACGCTAGCGAAGGGAGAGGTTAAAAGAGATGTAACGATTAAAGCACCGAATATTGGTGAACGACACATGTTCATTCTCTGTACTAAAAAGAAATCAGGAGAGAATGGACATGAAGTGCAAGGAATTGTACAAGATATTACGGAAAGAAAAAGAGCAGAGGACGGTTTAACCAAAAGTAAAGAACGGTATCAAGAAATTTTTACCCAATCTAAAGATGCTATTTATATCTGTACGTTTGAAGGGAAATTTATTGATTTCAACCAAGCTACAGGAGAATTATTTGGCTATACTTCGGAGGAATTATTCCAACTAAAGGATTTACACGAATCTTATTATACGCCTGAAAAGAAAAATGAATTTTTACTGAAATTAAGAGTTAAAAAATCCATTAAAGATTTTTCTATTCAAATCGCTAATAAACGGGGTGATGTAAGGACTTGTTTGTTGACTGCTAACCTTTTGGTAGACGAAGATTTTGTCGGATACAATTGTATCGTCAGAGATATAACAGAACGAATTCAGGCAGATAAATTGCGTAAAGCAAGAGATTTATCTGCGCAATCCGCTAAGATGAAAGAGCAATTTATTGCGAGTATCAGTCATGAAATGCGGACGCCCATGAATGCTATTTTGGGGATGAGTAATATCTTGATTGATATGGGGTTGATAGGGGAAGAACTGAATTTAGTTTCTTCTATCAAACAGTCTTCAGAAATTTTATTGGGAATTGTCAATGACATTTTGGAAATTTCTGCGATGCAGAACCAAAAAATTGTTTTTGAAAATAATAATTTTGATTTACATGAATTGCTAGACAATCTAGTGAATGTCATGCAATATAAAGCCCAAGAAAAAGACCTTTATTTTGAAGTGATTTATGGAGAAGATATTCCTCAATTTTTAGTCGGCGATAAATTAAGACTAAATCAAGTTTTGTATAATTTGGTCGGAAATGCTATCAAATTTACAGATGACGGGTTTGTGAAAATTTATGTTAAAAAATTATATGACATAGCCGATGGTGCTCAATTACAATTTTTAGTCGAAGATTCTGGAATAGGAATTGCTGAAGGCAAAATTGAAGCAGTTTTTGAATCCTTTACTAGAATCCGTGCTAAAGACCGAATTTTTGAAGGAACAGGACTAGGTTTATCTATTTGTAAAAATATAGTAGAGCAGCAAGGAGGAAAAATTGATGCTACCAGCGAATTTGGAATAGGGTCCAAATTTTTCTTTGACTTAATTTTTGAGATTGGGAAAGCGGATATGGAAGATGATTTAGGAGATGGCGAAGATGAGATTATCATTGATGAGGATGCTGCTTTTAGCTTATTGCTAGTAGAAGACCACAAAATGAATCAATTGGTTGCTAAAAAGACCTTGACTCGAAAGTGGAAAAATATGAAATTACAAATAGCTGGAAATGGAAAAATAGCCATTGAGAAACTGAAGAAAGATGAATTTGACATCATTCTCTTAGATATTCAAATGCCAGTGATGGATGGCTATGAAACGGCAAAATATATTAGGGAAGAAATGCCAGAAAAAATAGCAAACCTACCTATTCTGGCAATGACTGCCCATGCACATTTGGCAAGGGATAATAAATTTGCTGAATTTGGTATGGATGATTGTGTGTTAAAGCCTTTTGTCCCAGAAGATTTGTTTAAGAAAATTACTGTTTATTTGAATCGAGACAAAGTGGATGTTTTATAATTTACAAGATTAACGAATACCGTAATATTAATCCGTTGGTTGACTAATCTGTTGGGAAGCACTAAAATCCCCAATGGATTAGCCAACCAACGGATTTTTTATTATAAGGAATCCGAGTTATTCCGATATAAATCGGAACGAGTTCAAAAATGAGTAGAATTAGAGTATGTTAGATAATCAGCTAAAAGAGGGATAATTTTCAATCTGGCTTCTGACATCTAAAAAATATTAATTATTTAGCTGATGAACAATGGTCAAAATTTAACTAATTCTTCATAATTTAAGTGAAATCGTATACAAACCCACAATCCACAACTCGCAACCCGTAACTCGTAACCAAGCACAAAGAATAGCGCAGCTTCCTAAAATCATTTTTGAAAAGATGCGTTAAATTCATTCAACCTTATTAATTTTGCGCCTTCTTTTAAAAAATAATATAATCATGACAATAACACAATTACAAAAGAGGTATCAAGCATTAAAGAATCAGGGGTTAAATTTAGATATGACGAGAGGGAAACCTAGTCCAGAACAGTTGGATTTGAGTTTGCCAATGCTTGGATTAGTAGGGGCAGATAATTATACCTCTGAAGAAGGTGTTGATTGCCGAAATTATGGTGGCCTAGATGGTTTGAAAGCAGCAAAAACCTTGTTTTCTGCTTTTTTAGAAGTGGAAGAATCGGAAATAATTATTGGTGGAAATAGTAGTTTGACTTTGATGCACGACACCATGGTGAATGCGATGCTTCATGGTTTTACAGATAAAGGACCATGGATTCAACAAAAACCAAAATTTATTTGCCCTGCTCCTGGTTATGATAGACATTTTAATATTTGCCACCATTTAGGCATAGAAGCAATCAGGGTGGAGAATGGCCCAAATGGCCCAAATATGGATGAGGTGGAAGCCTTAATAGCCAATGACCCTGCTATCAAAGGAATATGGATTGTTCCTAAATATGGGAATCCAACTGGTGGGATTTGCTCTGATGAAGTGGTTAATAGATTGGCAACCATGAAAATAGCAGCCAATGATTTTAGAATCTTTTGGGATAATGCCTATACGGTACATCATTTAAATGCCGAACAACCAACTATAGCGAATATTTTACAGGCTTGTCAAGCTGCGGGTAATCCCGATAGAGTTTTCTTATTTGGTTCTACTTCCAAAATTACTTTTGCTGGAGCGGGGGTAGCGATGATGGGCGGAAGTACGAATAATATGGACTGGGTAAGATCACACATGAAAATACAAACAATTGGTTCTGATAAATTGAACCAATTGCGACACGTTCGATTTTTTAAATCCATGGACGCAATTCATCAACACATGGCGAAACATGCGGCTATTCTTCGCCCTAAATTTGATATGGTCTTATCTGTTTTGGAGAAAGAAATAGGTGGAACAGGCATGGCAGATTGGAATAACCCTCAAGGTGGTTACTTTATTAGTTTAAATACTCGACCGAATCGAGCTAAAAAAGTAGTTCAATTGGCTGCGGAAGCTGGGGTGAAATTAACAGGCGCAGGTGCTGCTTTTCCTTACAAAAATGACCCAGAAGATAGAAATATTAGAATTGCGCCTTCTTTACCTGCTATAGGCGATTTAGAAAAAGCCACCGAGATTTTGGCGGTTTGTATCCAATTAGCGGATATGGAGGGATAATTACTTTAGTCAAATGACTATAACATGTTTATTCTAAAATAAATCGTATGGAAAGTACTTCCAGAACTCCAAGTTCTGGAAGTACTACGCCTTTTGGAATAAAGGCTATTCTTTATAAATTATATTTACAATTAGTTAATGCTTCACTAACTGACCATAATTGTTGGGCTAATGCTTTATCCATAGCCTTTCGCCTTGGTTTTACTTTAACAGGTGGCCCTTTATATTCTCTAGGGTGATTTGGCCCATAATAATCTCCACCAACTGCGAATGTATCTAACGCTGCTCGAAGCATAGGCAATGCACCTTTAGCTGGTTTATGGGTAAAAAATGGAATAATTATAGGGGAAATGAGCATTGCCCATTTAGGTAAATATCGACTTAATTCAGTATCGGAATTACCTGGATGAGCAGCCAACGAAATGGTGTTATTTCCCGCTTTTTTAAGCCTTCTTTGTAATTCTATAGCAAAAATCTATTTCTCTGCCTTTAACGCACGATGAAAAAACAGATTTACCTATTGGAATGATGCTTTGGGGAAATCATGGACAAGAAAAATTATTACTGGATATATCGTACCAATTAGAGGAAGCGCAGCCTTGGCGGAAAATAATGGATGTTTAAAAGGAGTTTAGACGAATTAATTAAGGTCTTTATCTTAAAAAATACCATATACATTTTTTGATTTTAATTTTGGGCTTATATTTGTGCTATTACAAATATTTTTACATCCAAACCTTTTTCAAATGAAAAACTTAGCATTTTTAAAATATGCTTTTTATGCCCTTTTCGCAGTAACTTTTCTTTATAGTTGTGGTGGTTCTGGCGAAGTAGAATATGAAGAAGTTGTTTTACCAACTCAAGGCTTAATTACGGTCGTCAAAGAAGTTGAAACCGATCTATTTAAAATTGATGACGAAATTACGATTCCTGATACCGCAGGTAGTTTAATTATCGCCAATTATTTAGATACGACTGCTGATACGTTTACCTTAGCAGAAGCTAGACTCATGGAACAAACAGGCTATACGGGTAGAAGTGGTTCTGTCATGCAAGCAGCTTCTTATGGACTATTTGGTTATATGATTGCTCGAAATATGGGCGGTTTTGGTAGAAGTGCTGCTAGACGGCCTCAACCTGGTGCTTATACTAGTAAGCAAGCTTATGATAAAACCACTAAGAATGCAGGACAATCTTTAAACAGAACGGCTACTAGAACCCGTACTGCAAAACCTAGTTCTGGTAAATCTGGATACGGAAGTAGTAGTCGGTCAACTCGTTCTTTTGGTGGATAATTGGTCATTTAATTTTCAATTTTCAATTTTCAAAATGGGCAGACGGCTAAACTAAACAGGTATTAGAAAAAGATTTGATAATTCGCCTTTTGTGACGCTTTAATGTGTCTCGTATTTTGTTTGAAAATTGAAAATTGAAATTTTTTTAAGCACATCTATTTCTTAGCAAGCCCTTCCCTTTATATTTAGCATAAACCCTATTTCGTGGATAACAGACTCATTTATACAGCAGCCCTCTACTCAAATGTCATTAAAAGAGAAGGGCTAGATTGGTTGCAAGCAGGTGAAAACGAAGCATATTTAAGTAACGTTTTTGTCCGTATTTCTAAAAAGGAATTGGCTGCATTTAAAGAAGCCGCAACGGAATTAACTGCATTAGGTCTTAAAGCAGCTAAGCAAATTGTTAAAAATGATTTGTGGGAAGAAGCTGGTATTCCAGAAAATGCGATTGAGATAATCAAATATTCCATGAAACACGATCGAGATATGCACTTGCTGAATCGCTTTGATTTTGCGGGTGGTATTGATGGTATTCCTATTAAATTGCTGGAATTTAATGCAGATACTTGTTCTTTAATGCCCGAAACAACCATCGTGCAAGAAGAACATTGGATACAAGAACAATATAAATTATCCGAAAAACCTTTCAATGATTTAGTCAATTCCTTGGCAGAAAATTTCGAAAAAATACTTAAACTCAATCCTAAAAAAGATAAGACCCTTTTAATCTCTACTTTAGACCACGAAGAGGATTTATTAAATGTGGATATCATTGTAAAAGCAGCAGAAAAAGCAGGTTTTGAAGATGTGCAATTAATGCCGCTCGACAAAATTATTTTTTCTCCTGAAGAAGGCATCTTCATAGAATTGAATGAAGCACATTATCAACGATATGACTTCTTTTATAAATTTATTCCTTGGGAATTCATTGCTTATGAAGAACCTGAGTTAATGGATATTTTAACAAGTATTGTGACCAATGAATTGGGGATTATCTTAAATCCTGCTTATACCATGTTATTGCAATCGAAAGCCATTGCTAAGTTTATGTATGATTTGGAACCATATAATCCATATTTACTAAAAACGACTTTAGATGCAAAGGATTTTCCTGCTAACTTTTATGTCAGCAAACCAGTTTTTGGAAGAATGGGCGAAAATATTGCCTATTATGATGGGGACAGCGACCCCGAATATGAAACAGAAGGAGACTACGAAGATTTTGATAAAGTCTATCAAGAATTAGCTAAATTTAATGTGGACAGAAAAGAACATCGGTATCAACCAAGCGTTTTTTATACCCACGAACCTTGTGGTATTGCCATTCGCCGACAAGACGATTTAATCATTGATGATGATGCTGAATTTGTGGGGCATACGATTGCTTTTCAGTGATTTTTATCTTCAGAATTTACCACATAGTCACAATAGTTAAGACACATAGTAAACATAGATTGCACTACCAAAAACTAAATGATACTCGTTAAAAAACAACTCGATAAGACAAAGAAGGCAATAAAGGCAAAGCATTCTGTTGTTTCAATCCATCCGTTTCTGGTTCTCCAGAATCTTCCTGTAAATATTGATAATAAGGATTTTTTCGATTGTATAAATTATACACCCCCAAATTGAGAGTTTGCTTCACCTTTTGTGTTTCCCATTGGAAATAAACGCCCACATCTAACCGATGATAAGCAGGTAATCGGTTACCATTAATAGTACCAATTCGCTCATTGGCTACATCAGAGGTATTACTCAAGGGAGGAAATCTATAGTTGGTCGATACTAAAGAGTAAGGTTGCCCAGAACCATATTGCCAACTTGCAGAAGCAGCAATAGTTGGCGTAATTTGATGCTTTACATTCATTTTAACTTCATGTGGATGTGCATAACGAAAAGGATAAGCAATGCCATCATTATTATCCTCAAATTGCCTTTCCGAAACAGTGTAAGCATAATTAATTTGCCCCGTTGTTTGACCTGCCTTTTTAACTAAACTAGTACTAAAACCATAACTTTTTCCTTGCCCATTGGTAATTTCATTTTCCCAATCAGTAGGGTCAAATTCGGCTAGATTAGGAAGTGCAGGTATGTCGAAATAGGTAATCAGATGATTCATTTTTTTATAAAAAACATCTATTTCAAGCCCCCAATTTTTTTGAATAGTAAAATGAGTCGTCCAAGCTGCCTGCCAAGCCGTTTCTGGTTGTACATTTCGGGTAGACGGCACCCATAAATCATTTGGTAAAGCGCCACCTGTTTCACTCAGGATATGTAGTGCTTGTGCCATTTTACTTACCGAAAAAGCAGTATTTATAGTAGGAGTGAATTGCCACTTTACCTGTAGTCGAGGCTGTGGAATGGTATAAGTTTCCCCATCCGTAAAGAAAGCAGCTAAATGTAGTCCAGCCAAAAGGGAAAATTTGTCTGAGATAGCTATCTTATCTTCTACATAAAAATTGACTTCTTGTGTTTTGAAAAGTGGTGGGGCATAAGATTCATCCACTTGAAAAGGGGCATTTTCAAAATCTGCTTGATTATCTATATCATCTAAAATCAAATCCGCTAAACCAGATTCAAAAGTCCGAAAAAGGAAGCCGCCGCCAAATAATATTTGATGAGTAGGTGCGGGATAGTATTCAAAATCTATTTTTAAACCTGCATCTCTTATTTTAGACTTAAATGTAATATAGTCATACGAAGCATAAAATCCTTCGGCATCATCTGTAAGGATGTCCGAAATATTCAGGCTATTATATTTATATTGACTTAAGGTAAAAGTGGTATTAGAAAAAAGTTGTGCTCCAAATAAATGATTCCAACGCAATGCCGCTATTTCATTCCCCCAATCAATTTCTTGGATTTGTTCTTGAAATTCATACTCATCAAAGTCAATATCTTCGTATTCGTAAACACTATTGTCTTCAAATTTATCTTGCCCTTTATAAAAACTAAAAAATAGTTGGTCTTTATTAGAAAAACGATGATGAAATTTAGCATTAATATCAAAAAAGAAATAATTGATTTGCCCTTCTTCAAATTTTTTAGCTTTTTTTCTGGTACTAATATTATTTAAAAAGGGATCTATATGGGTTCGCCTTAGGGCAATTAATAGCCCACTTTTATCTTTTTGAATAGGCCCTTCTAGGATTAATTTAGTAACTAATGTGCCAATCTCTGCTACACCTGTCCATTCTTTGGTATTACCCTCTTTTACTCGAACATCCAATACGGAAGAAAGTCTGCCACCATATTTAGCAGAAAAACCATCAGTTAACATGGCTGCACTTTTAACGATATGTGTATTGAATACCGAGAATAAACCTAAGGTATGAGAAGGATTGTAAATAGGTACCCCATCCATTAAAACTAAATTTTGGTCCACATTGCCACCTCTAACACTTATGCCACCAATGCCGTCTGCTCCACTTTGAACGCCTCCTTTCCCTCGAATAGCCTGCAAAATATCTGGCTCGCCCCCTAGTGCAATACTAGCGGATAAATTTTGTAAATTGACTGTTTCCCCTTTTCCCAAACTTAAATGTACCTCTGTTTCCGTCAAATTATTAGCGGTGACAATGACTTCGGTTAAAGTAATAGAAGGGACTAAATTGAGTTGAATTTTTTGACTCTTGCTTAAATTAATGGTTTTGGTCAACCCTTGATAGCCTATATAAGAAACTTGTAAAGTAGCTTTGCCTTCGGGTATTTTTAAACTAAAAAAACCATAATCATTGGTGGTGCCGCCTTTGCCAGAATTGGCTTCCCAAATCGTGGCGGCTACTAGTCGTTCGCCTGTTTTTGCATCTTGAATATAACCGCTAATAGTATAGGATTCGAGTGGTTTTTCGTATAAGATGAGGTGACCGTCCGCCAATTTATAGGTGATGCGCGTTTGTGCCAAACATTTTTTTAAGATAAAACCCACCGTTTTTTGCTTAAATATGCCACTAACTTTTTGTGCTTTACTGAATAAATTAGGATGGAAAGCAATGTTAATATCTGCTGCTTCACTTAAATCAATTAGGGCATCTGCAATTGGGGTGTTGGTTACTTCAAAATTAATGATTTTAGTGAGCGGAGATTGTGCCTGTAATTCCAGACAAAAGAAGGTTAAGAACGGGAAAATCACTGCCCAAGTAGTTGAGTAGTGATTTTTGTTACGATAGAAATTCTTATTTAATATGGACAAGGATTGATGATTTTAGTTTTTACTTTATCACGAATGGTTTTGCCACAAACTAATATTGTCTCTCGTATCTGACACTTTCAAAGTCTAATGACACTTCACAAGTTTTTAAATCGGTGCTAAAAAAGGGCTTTAGCCCTGCTCCTGTCTGTAGAAAATAGTAAAGAACGCAAAAATGCTTTAAAGGAGCATCGCTCCGACCCCGTAAATTAACCGTTCCGAGGCTACGCCCCTAAAAAAACGGTTAAGACAATATATCTACAGACAGAACCGAAGCTAAAGCTCCTTTTACACCTAAAAGATATGGGGTGTCGATAGACTTTCAAAGTGTCTAATACGTCAAATTCAAGTTGACTTTACTTCCAAAAAATCAGCTACCTCGATTCAAATTGACCTTACCTATCAGATATTTTGAAGTAGCTGATAGGGGCAATTTTACTCACAAACCCCACCATTCAATACAAAAGTCTGCCCATCTATTTCCGTCAACTCCATTTGATAAACATCTACAATATAATCCAATACACTCTTAGGCGTAGCTTCACCGAACCGAGCAGTGATGCGACAATCTTTCATCGCTTCATTGGTGATACTTACTTTAACTTTAAAATGTTGGGCTAAATCGGCAATAACCGTTTTTAGGGGTTCATTTTTGTAGGTTAAAGATTTTGTTTTCCACGCACTTGCATTTTTATGATTGACTTTACTTTCGGTAATTTCATTTTTGTCTAAATCATAAATACCGATTTCTCCTGCGGTTAATAGAACCCCTTTTCCAGCTAGCGTACTACTGAATTGTACCTTCCCTTCCTCTACACTCACTTCAATTTTTGGTTCTGTGGCAATACTTCTAACATTAAACACTGTCCCTAAAACCTTGATGCTAGCTTTTTCGGTTTGTACTTCAAAGGGGCGAGTAGCATCTTTAGCAATTTCAAAAAAAGCCTCTCCATTTAATACCACTTGCCGGTCAGTAGCGGCAAAAGTTTCAGGATAAGTAAAAGTAGTATTTTCGTTTAAGGTAACGGTTGACCCATCTTTTAATTGAATCACTTTTGTTTCTCCTGTTGCAGTCTGCGCTATCGTTATTGGGGCAGCAGGGGCTGGCAGAAAGACCCATAATGCAGCCATTAATGGAATAGCAATCGCCGCTGCAATCGCCAAGAACCTTCGACGACTATTCATCGGGCGAATGACCGCTTCCTTTTTTTTCGTATTGCGTGTATTCGCTGCTTGATGCTGTTGCATTCGCTTTTTAAACCCTTGAAAATCTTTTTTAGCATCAATAGTAATCGGCGGTAGCGCAGTTTTACTGAGTTGCCAATTTTCGGTTAATTGTTCTTGTAGCTGTGCATTTTCGCTAGCTGTTCCAACCCATTTTTCAAGGTCAGCTTGCTCTTCAGGACTGATTTCCTTTTTGAGCTTTTTATAAATAAGTGTTATGTAATTGTCTTTATTCATACGTTACATTTTTTTATGGATAAGCCTGTAGCAATGATGAACGATAAATGATTAATGATGAATTCATCATTAATCGTTCATCATTCATCGTTTAATAATTGTGTTATCTATAAAACGAAATAATCAATCTCTTCCCCTATGCCTTATCCAAAAAAATAAGCAAATATAAAAATAGCTAAATCTTTATACTGCTGAATGGCTTTACGAATGGTTTTTAAAGCCTTAGTCATTTGATTTTCAATGGTTTTTTTAGAAATATCTAATTGGTCTGCAATTTGCTGATGCGACATGTTTTCAAAACGACTCAAAGAAAAAATTAATTTACAACGTTCTGGCAAACTATCTACCGCTACCATAATAGCACTTTGTAAATCAGCAGTTTCCATCATTTCTTGGGTAGATACTTCATTGGATGCTTGATTATAGTCGGTTATTTCTTCCGCCACGCCAAAGCGTTTTTTGCGTCGAATTTGGTCAATAGACCGATTGACAACCGACCGCCGCAAATAAGATTTTAACCCACTTTCAATGGTCAGCGTATCTCGTTTTGTCCAAAAGTGAAATAGTACATCTTGCACCAAATCCTTAGCTTGATGCTCGTCCATCAACACGTGATAAGCCGTCGTTACTAAATAAGAATAGTACGTATCAAAAATGCGCTCCATTGCACGCTCATCGTCTTGCTGCAATAACGCTAAAATAGATTGGTCTGTCGAATTAATTGTCGTATCCATACGAATGCAAAAATAATATATTTGAGCTAACTCTTTGTAAAAGTGAATACAAAAACCTTTTTATAAATTAAAAAACAAGCACCCTCCGACCAACCAAAACCCCATCCCCCTCAATAAGAACCTCAAAACTCCCCGTCAATCTATCCAAATCAATTTCTAATTGCGGACCCTGAAAATTCACCCGATGATAAACCACCTGACCAACTGAATTCACCATCCGAACACTAACCCCACTCCGCAAATCAGCAGGCAAATCCACCCGCAAAAACCGACTAGTAGGGTTTGGAAAAACAGAAATATCAAAGTCATTTGCTAAAATTTCTGGAGCAGAAGTAGTCATTCCAAATGCTAAAACAGTTGGTGTCTGTCCTTCTACAACCGAATAATATTGACCTAAATCTAAACCATCTATTTCTTGTACCAAACCACTTGGCCAAATAATTTTAATGGATTTAATAGCTGCCACATTCCCAAAACCAAAATGAATCCGTTTACTGTTTTGCCCTGCATAGCCATTACCAGCAGTCACTTGGTCAACGTGTAAATCGCCTCGATTATCTCGAATTTCAATGCGAGTGCCAATAGCAGAATGGTTACTTTCGGTGCCTGTTAATTTAAAGCCAATCCAATAACCTGCATCCAATTCATTTTTAAGAATTTGGGTGTTGTCTTTACTGCCAATATTTGCCAAGGCTAAATCTTGTATACCATCATTATTTAAATCGCCCGTTGCTACGCCATAAGTCCCTTGCATACTAGAAACAACGGCGGCAGTATCCATACTAGAGAACTTATAATTGCCTTTATTTTCATATAATAAATTGGGCAAAGGATAAAAATAAGAATCATTGCCTACATAAATATCATTGAGTCCATCATTATCAAAATCAAAAATACTAGCGCCCCAACCCATGCCAACATCTCCAACTTTAGAAATATCAGTGAAGTCTAAAAAGGTGCCATCGCCTTGATTGATGTACAATACATTGGCGTATAAATTGGTGACATATAAATCCAATAAGCCATCGTTATCCAAATCCCCTGCATCTACGCCCATCCCAAAACCTCGATAAGCCACACCTGCTGCTTGTCCCATTTCTGTAAAATGTCCCGTTCCATCGTTTTGATATAAGGTATTTGGAATATTCGCATCATGCGTCACATATAAATCTTCGTCGCCATCGTTATCCATATCAAAAAAGACGACGCCCATGCAATGTCGAGTGTCTTTTAAACCCGCTGCTGTGGTATAATTTGTAAAAGAAGGATTTTTTTCGCCATTATTTAAGTATAAAACATTATCACTATTGGAATTAGAAACATAAATATCCAGCCATCCATCCTGATTGACATCCACCATATTGGCAGAAAAGACACGACTATCGTTTTCTATGCCAGCTATTGCGGTAATATCCGTAAAAGTGTCATCGCCATTATTAAAATACAAAACATCTGCTTCGTTCATGTTGCCGATATAAACGTCTTCAAATCCATCATTATTTAAATCGCCCCAAACGGCCGTCCGAGAATTACCCCTAAAATTTAGCCCCAACTCTTGCGCTATTTCGGTAAAAACACCATTGCCTTGGTTTTTATAAAAATGATTAGGCCCTGTGCGATAAACGACATAAAAATCTTCTAAATTATCATTATTATAATCACAAAAAGAAATGCCAATATTTTGTCCGCCTTGTTCCATTGTACCAACGGTAGCAGAAATATCTTGAAAAGCGAATTGCCCAAAAGAAGTTTGGGCGAACAGAAGGGTAAAATATATGACAAAAATTTGTTGGTAATTTTGCATTTTGTTCCGTTTTATTTATGTTTCTTTGTATACGCTAATACAACTTCAACCTTTAGTTTTTCATACCACACTTTTAAGTAGCTTAGGCTTCCAGCCTGAGAATTTCTGATTTGCTAAATCTAGCAGATTTAGTAAATCTCGATTCTATTGAAACTCAATATTTTAGCCATTTACTAAATTTTTAAAATTTAGCAAATCGCCCATTTTCGGTTAGCTTGCTAAGCTACTGAATAATCAAAAACGATATTAAAGATGAAATTTAAAAGTCTAAAATTAACATTATTCTCCTTATTTCTAGTAATTTTTTATGCGCCGTTAATCGCACAAGTAAGTATCACCTTTCAAGTGGATATGAGCTACCAGATTGAGCAAGGAAAATTTAATAAAAATAGCGAATGGGTAGAAGCCGCAGGTACTTTTAATGGTTGGAATGGTTCAGGTCGATTTCAAGATGATGATGGAGATGGTTTGTATGAATTAACGATTGATGGTTTTCAAACAGGCGATAATATTGCTTATAAATTTAGGCTGAATGGAGAATGGAGTGGGCGAGAAGAATTCCCTGGGGTAGGCAATGATAGGATGCACACGGTCGGTAGCGAATCGGAGACTTTATTTCATTGGTATAATAACGAAACGCCACCCAATGCGGAATTAGTAGCTGATTTTAATGGGAGTTTAAGAGAATTTTACGAGCAAGGGATTATTACTTATTCTGACCGTTCCTCTGGTCAAGCGGATGCTTGGGAATGGGTGTTTGAAGGCGGAACACCTAACATATCAACAGAGAAAAATCCTGTGGTAAGATATGATGCGCCTGGGAAATATAGTGTGCGACTGAGGGTATCTCAAGGAGATAAAACGAATACAGTCGTTTTCGATGAATATGTGAATGTCCTAGAACGAAATACGAGCGACATTCCTTGGTGGAACGAAACTGTTTTTTATGAAATTTTTGTTCGGAGTTTTAAAGATAGTGATAATGATGGGATTGGTGACTTTAAAGGATTGACCGAAAAATTAGATTATTTAAATGATGGCGACCCAAACACAACGGATGACTTAGGCATTACAGGAATTTGGTTAATGCCGATTCATGAATCTGGTAGTTATCATGGATATGATGTGATTGATTATCGGTCGGTAAAAGAATTATATGGTGGAATGGATGACTTTAAGGAATTTTTAGACGAAGCACATAAAAGAGGCATTAAAGTGATTATTGACTGGGTGATTAACCACAATTCTAACCAAAGTGAATGGTTTCAAAATGCGGTAACAGGACCGAGTTCGGAGTATCGAAATTTTTACCGTTGGTCGCAAAATGACCCTGGTTATGGAGGGCCTTGGGGACAACAAGTTTGGCATAAAAGAAATAATAATTATTACTATGGCGTTTTCTGGGACGGGATGCCTGATTTGAATTATGAAGAACCTAGAGTGCAAGAAGAGATATTTAAAGCAACTGATTTTTGGTTGGAAGAAGTAGGAATTGATGGTTTTCGCTTGGATGCCGTTAAATTTATGGTGGAAGAAGGGCAAAAACAGGAAGATACGCAAGGAACGTATACCTTTTGGAAAGATTTCACGGCGAATGTAAAAGCCGCTAATCCAGAAGCTTTTTCTGTCGGAGAAGCTTGGACAAATACGGAAACGGTGATTAATTATGTCAAAGATGACCGTATTGATTATTGTTTTGAATTTGACTTAGCGGGTAATATTATGTACTCAGCGAATGAAGGTAAGGCGGAAAATATGTACCAGCAATTGCAAAAGATGTATAACATTTACCCGCATTTACAATATGGTACTTTTTTGGCGAATCATGACCAAAATCGAATTATGAATAGTTTTGGAAATGATGAATCTAAGGTGAAATTAGCAGCGGCCATGTATTTGACTTTACCGGGCATTCCTTACATTTATTATGGAGAAGAAATTGGCATGGTCGGCGAAAAGCCCGATGAAAATATTCGTCGCCCTATGCAATGGAATGGTGACCGAAATGCTGGTTTTTCAGAAGCTAATCCTTGGATAGGGGTACATGGTGGTTACCCTAGGTTTAACGTAGAAAGAGAAGCAGGCGACCCTAGTTCGTTATTGAATACGTATAAAAAACTAATTCAATTAAGAAATAAGTTAAAACCTTTGCAAGTCGGGACTTACGAACCAGTAACCACGAATAATAGCCGAGTATTTGCTTTTGTTCGGCAACATGAAGGACAGGATGTTTTAGTGATTCATAATACGACCACTTCCGTTATTCGAAACCTAACTTTAGATTTTGGGAATGCGAATATTCCAAATGGTGGACAATATTTATTTGACCGTTTAACGGAAGAAGCGCCACTTCCTATCAATTTAGTGAATAATAAAGTAAGCATTGACCTTACTTTGGGTGGTCGAGGTACAAAAGTTTATGAATTAGGACAAACCGTTTCTACAGCATATCTGGATAATCAATCTTACGTGAAATTATTTCCTAACCCCGTAGCTGATTTATTAACGGTTGAAACTAAAAACTTAGATTGGCAAGAAACGGATTATGTCATCAATGATGTACAGGGTAGGGTAGTAGCGACTGGAAAAATTAATTTGCGAAATGAATCAGCGACTATTGTCACGAATGAATTAAGTGCAGGCATGTATCAATTGGTGTTGAAAAATGCGGAAATTGTGCAGCAAATTTCCTTTTTGAAAGGGGAATAATAATAGGATTTCTATTGAAATAAATTATAAAATAAGCGCTTCCAGAACTCCAAATTCTGGAAGCTCGAAATTAAACCCTTTAGATAAAAAATAGGTAATCATCCGTTGTCCTTTAATTATCCGCTGTAAAATCATACAACGGATAATTAAAGGACAACGGATTTTGAGGTAAATTAAGAAAAATCGCTATACCAATTTCTTGTTTGATTACCTATTCTTTTCCCGAATTTTGATTTGAGCTATTCCTATTCTATCCTTGCCTGATTATTGCGCTTTCCATATCTGTTGCTAAAAAAAAATCCGTTGGGGAATTAAATCCGTTGGGAACAAAAATCCGATGAACATTCTTCTAAACTCAGCTGTTACAGCTATATCAATCGAATAACCAACCGTTTTAATCCATTCCAACTCAACGGAACTATATGCGATTACTCTTTTTCTGCCTTTTAATACTTGGTTTTGACCTAATTGCCTTTCAGACGGTACAATTAGCGATGCAAGATTTTGCTAAGCCTGTAGTCTTAGGAATAACGATAATTTATTGGTTGATTCCTGTTGCCTTGATAGCTTGGATATTAAACAATCAAACTAAAGATGCGGCGACCTTAGCAAGTGATGGAAATGTTAGGATAAATAGAACGATATTCCAGTTATTCTATCTTGCTAAGTTTTTACTACTTTTTATTTTTTTAATGCTACAACTTAGCACCTTATTCCTATCGGGAATAGCTGCTTTATTCTCTAGCTTTAATTTTTCCAATAATCATGCACCATTATTGGCCCAAATGAGCGTCTTATTAAGTGGCATCCCTTTGCTATTGATGATTTATGGCATGGCTAGGAATCGACATCGCTATATAATATATGAAGTAAATGTGCCAATTGTTAATTTACCAAAAGCGTTAGAAGGATTGAGAATTGTGCAAATTTCGGATGTACATGCTGGAAGTTTTACTCATAAAGCACCGTTGAAGAAAGGAATTGAACTAATTAATGCTGCCAAAGCGGACTTAGTTTTTTTTACGGGAGATTTGGTTAATTCCATTGCTGCCGAAATGGAACCGTATACAGATGTGTTTGATAAAATAAGGGCAAAACATGGTGTTTTCTCTATTTTAGGGAATCACGATTATGGTGATTATGCCCGCTGGCCTAGCCAAGAAGCAAAATTGACTAACCTAAATAGGCTAATTCACTTACAAAAACAGATGGGATGGCACTTATTATTGAATGAAAATCGTTTACTTAGTATTAATGGCGAAAAGGTCGCTATTATTGGCGTGGAAAATTATTCCGCTAGTCCTCGATTTTCTAAGTACGGTGATTTGGCAAAAGCTTATGAAGGAAGTCAATTGGCTGCCTTAAAACTTTTATTATCACATGACCCATCTCATTGGGAAGACCAAGTTGCCCCTGACCGTCCAGATATTGCCATTACTTTTTCTGGACATACACATGGCGCGCAATTTGGGATAGAAATAGAAGGTTGGTTTAAATGGAGTCCCGTTAAATATTTTTATAAACAATGGGCTGGTTTATACCAAAAAGGACAACAATTTTTATACGTTAATCGAGGTTTTGGCTATCTAGGCTACCCAGGTAGAGTAGGGATATTGCCAGAAATTACGGTTATGAATTTAAGGGGGACTGAAAGTTAGACTAAATATTTGCTTTTCTGCTTTCTAAAAACCTATATTTGTTGTAAAAGATAATAACTATATGACTATCAATCAATTACTTCTTGGAACACTTTTATTACTATTAACTGCTTGTGGTAGTGATACCACCGTCAAAGACCAGAAAGCCTTATTAGAAGGGCGTTGGAACTTGACGGAAGGACAGCGTAATGGAAAAGTGACCGATTCGCTTCGAGACACTTATTTTGAGTTTACAGCAGATGATAAAATGTCTACGAATCTGCCGATTAAAGGCGGTATGAATAGCCCATATGATATTGTGGACAATGCCATTGTGCAAACAATAATTAATGACATTCAGATTAAGTATAATATTGTTGAATTAACCCCACAAAATTTGACATTAACCGCCAATTTGCGAGGTTTTGATTTTGTTTTTTCTATGGAAAAGGAAGGGACGGAAGGGTTGAGTATGCTAGAGAATGGCGAATCTTTCCAATGAAGTTATCGACAAGTTTACATTTCAATTTAAAAATAACCGAACTGTCAACTTGTCAAATTATCACTTAAAAATACTAAAACAAGCCTTCCCATAAGTCCGCACATTATCAAAACGAGGATGATTTTCAAAACTGTGATTTGAATTGTGTTCTAAGACAAACCAACCTGTTTCTGCCAATAAATCATTTTCAAAAATCTTATCTGGAATCGTGGCTAACGTCGGCAAAGGGTAGGGTGGACCAGCAAAAATATAATCATATTTTTGATTAGCTCGTTCTATAAACTTAAAGACATCGGCTCTAACAATAGTAATTTTATCCTCAATATCTAAGATTTCGGCAGCTTTCTTGACAAAGGAAACACAACCGCCAAATTTATCTACATAAGTCACATCTTCGCAACCTCTAGAAATAAATTCGTAACTGTGACTACCTGTCCCTCCAAATAGGTCTAAAACCTTTATTTCATCAAAGTAAAAGCTATTATTGATGACATTAAATATTCCCTCTTTAGCAAAATCAGTTGTAGGCCGAGTTGGCCAATTCTTTGCTGGAGGGGAAAATCTTCTACCTTTAAATTGTCCGCCGATTATACGCATAAGTAGAATAGTTATTAGCTGAATTTTATATTAGTAAGTATTTTAGAGGTCAGAAGTCAGACCGTTTATTACATAAACTGTCAGAAGTCAGATGATTTAGAATCATATTACTAAAAACTAGTAATTTATTCAGGTTAAATCTGACTTCTGACAGAAAAATTTATTTTTCGGTCTGACTTCTGACTTCTTTTAACTCAATTATCATTTCTAATTTCCTTGTTTTGTCTCTTCAAAGGTCAAAGAAACGGAGTTTATACAATATCTCAAACCCGTAGGCTGTGGTCCGTCAGGAAAAACATGTCCTTGATGACCACCACAGCGAGCGCAATGTACCTCTACTCGACGCATTCCGTAGGTATTATCCACGTCTTCTTCGATGTTTGCTTCGTTAATAGGCGTGTAAAAACTAGGCCAGCCTGTTCCCGATTTAAATTTAGTATCGGATGTAAATAAAGGCAATTCGCAAGCACGACATTTATAAATGCCTTCCTTTTTATTGTCCCAATATTCGCCTGTAAAAGCTCGTTCTGTACCTTGTTCTCTTAGTACATTATACTCAATTGGAGATAGGATTTTTTTCCACTCCGCTGCTGTTTTAACTACCTTTTTTAACGTATCTCCTTCCATATTGACCAATACAGCATTTGGATTTTTAGCTTTGTTCAATTCTTTTGTAGGGTTACAGGAAAAGGCTAAATTACTGAAGCAAAATAGCGCAAATAAAGCTGTTACGCCAAAGCTATTTTTGAAATTCGGTATCATATTTTAGATTTTATTGTTTGTTAATGTTCAATAGACGCTAAATTACAACGATCTATTTTTATAGGAAAGAGATTTGAATGGAAAAGGTTTTGATGGAGACGCTTATTGGAGGGTTTTAAAATATCTTTAACGTTACTGGTTGCTGGTTATGAATTGCGAATTTGTTGCGTATAGTACGTTAAACTAGCAACTAGCAACCGATTATTTCCTATCCAATAAAGGCTGCACATTATTCGTTTCATCACATTCCCAAAGCGCTTGATAGGCATCTATCGAAAGAATAAAGTAAGGCATATATCTCGTTTTTTTCCTAGTTTCTACCACAAAAGAACCAGAAAAACTTTCATTTGGCAATAATACTCCATTTTTGTCTTCCATTCCGCCTTCAATAAAAGCACCGCCTAAAACTAAATCTCCTCGCGATAATTTACGAGTTCCTGAAGCATAAGCTCGGATAGCTACATTATCTTCTGTGTCGGTAGTTTCGCCGAACATCGCTGCTGGGCCTTTTCCATAGTTGGTGATTTTAAAACCTAATTCTACGGTTTTTTTGGACCGTTTTAAGACAAAAAAAGTATCTACTTGCAGGTCGGCACAAAGGGATTCATCATAAACATTGGCTGGAGAAATGGGGGAGGTGGAACTGTGTTTATTTTTATTTTTGATGGCTTTATTCTCTTTGGCTTCATTTGCTGCTAAAATTTCTTTAGAAATATTAAATTTTAGTTCGTAATTACTTGAGATTTTACCAACATCTAAAGTAAATTTCTTTTTTAATAAAGCTCGCTCTAAATTATTTTTATAGGCGGTTAACCCATTTTTTTCTAAACTTTTATCATAGTTTACCACCAAATTAGGTGCAGTACTACTTAAAGGGATTCTAACTTTTTCTCGTCCTGTATTAATCAACGTACAGCTAATTTTGCGTTGATTGCCCTTCTTTTTAGTAACTTGAATATTGGTGACTTGTAAGCGATAACCTTGATAATCTTTTTTGGAAGGAATAATAGTATCTTGCTTAAATTGGGCAAAATTATCCAATTTAGCATAAGACTTACTACAGCCTATATTAATAAATAAGCTGATTAATAAGATAATTTTTGCAAAGTGATTTTTTCTATAATTTACCTTTGAAAAGGTCATGTATGTAATTTTCTTAACTATTTCACCAAATTACAGCATTATTAATTGATTCTCAAATTTTTATTAAAATCTTAACGCTAAATACGGTAGTTCTCAATTTGGCTTCGAGATGTACATATAAAATTAATAATTTAAGGATATTTGAAGTTTGCAACCATAGAATTCTATGGTTGCAAACTTCAAATCAATATCATTGCTGTTTTTGACAGTATTCTGTCGACTTAAATTAAGTCGATTCCCTCTAAATTTAATTAGAAACAGTGGTCAAAGACCACCTAAATATTGATTTTAAGATAAAATCTTAAAATATCAAGAAGACAATTTTACGACTTCAGAAAGGTCGCATATAATAAATTTCGTTCATTTTTTACATTTGACCTCGCTGAGGTCGGGAATAATCACTTTTGTAGCTGAATTCCTAAAAATAGGAGACCTCTCTGAGGTCAGAAATAGTTAAAATAGTTTCTTTAAAATATTACTTTATAGGTATCCGCCGAATCAATTTGCCTCTACAAACTCAAAATAAAAACAGTCCCTTTGCCCAGCACCGAATTAACTTCAATGTTTCCTTTGTGTAAGCGCATAATCTGTCGAGATAGACTTAATCCAATACCACTGCCTTCTTTTTTCGTGGTAAAAAAAGGCACAAATATTTTATCTAAAACATCTGCTGGAATTCCTTTTCCGTTATCTTGAACTTCTATATAAGTTTTGCCCTCACTTGTTTTAATAGCTCTAATTTCTATAGTTGGATTGTCCACTTCTCTAGCCGCTTCCATTGCATTTTTGAGGAGATTGATGAGGACTTGTTCCATTAATTCTACATCTGCAATAAAAACCACCATGCTAGATGGGAATTTTAAATTTAAGGAGACGCCATATTTTTTTAAAACGGGTTTAAAAAGAATGTGAATACGTTCCAAAAGTGGTTGAACTTCTACCAATTGGAATTTTGGTGGTGGAATTTTGGTTAAACTTCGATAGGTTTCCGTAAAATGCAACAGACCTTCGCCTCGTTTTTGAATGGCATAAATACCATCTCGAATATCTTCCATTTCCTCTTCATCCAAGGTTTTACTACTATCTGCAATTAAACTATTAATGGAGGAAGCTAAAGAGGTAATGGGCGTAACGGAATTCATAATTTCGTGGGTCAAAGTCCGAATTAATTTTTGCCAAGCATCTAACTCTTTTTCTTCTAGTTCTTTTTGAATATTTTGAAAAGAAATGAGTTTATAAGGAATTTCTCTTAATTTAAAATCTGCCACACTCACGGATAACTCTAATAATCGATTTTGCACGGTCATTTTAATCAATTCATTCTGTCCACTTTCCAGCCCTATAATTAATTGATGTAGTTTTGGGAATATTTTTTTGACAGCTGCAAAATCTTTTAAATAAGGTTTTCTAAGTAATTCTTTTAAGGCTTTATTCATTAAAACCACCTCTTCTTCCTCATTAATACAGAGCAATCCTGTACTCACATGCTCAATAATGGTTTGTAAATATTGATGGTTAGCTACTTTTTCCGCCTTGATATTTCGGAACTTAGTCGTAATTAAATTAAAAGCCTCATATAATTTTCCAAAAGAAGACCCCTTATGATACCCAGAATAGGTCGCCGAAAAATCTTCGTATTGAATGCCCATTAAAAAAGCTCGAAAATCTTCGTTGGTTTTATCCATATAATTCATGGTATCCCAAAAAAGAATAACGGCAATAACCAATAATATGAAAGTCGTGACATAAAAATTGGTGTAGTACATGCAGTAAAAGAACGCTAGCATGGTGGCTACCAATGATATTTGGCGGAAAGCTACATTAAATTTAAAATTCTTAAACATTTAGGTGAGCTTTAGTGATTTCTATGCCAAAGGTAAGGAAAAGGTAACGAGGTACAAAGGTAACGGGGCATAAAGGTGTAAAGGTAGCGAGGTAAAAAGGTAACGAGGTATAAAGATAGACAGGTATAGGGGGACAAAGAGGAAGCTTTCTTTTAAGGATGCTTGTACAAAAGTATAGTTTTACAGAAGGGAATTATTATATATCTTTAGTCTCGTAATTGCTTGAAAGACAGCATTAAAATCACTAGAATCACTAGCACCGCTAGAATAACCATAGGCGTACCACCACCATTACCAGACATATTTTCTATTAATCTACCCCCTAAAATCCATACAAATATTAATAATAAAGGAATACCAATTAGCTGTTTAAATTTACTATCGTCGAACATATTACATTTTTTATTAGGCGGTTTAATAAATCAGATGGTAAAAATGATTCACTTTATTTTCGCCCAATTATTAAGGTAGAGAAAATATTCCTAAGTTGGTAACTTGATGAATACTCTAAACCAACTTAATGCCAGTTTTTAAATTTACTTATTGTAGAATGAGATGAGTGGGCTTTAAGTTTATTTATAAACCTTTTTCTTAATTTTTTAATTGCTCCAAATAAAAAAGCCACTCTGAAAGGAGTGACTTTTTGGGCTACCCACGTAAAGTTGGACAATATTGATAATCAATGTATTATCTTTCTTTTACGGGGCCTTGGTAATTCATCAATATTTTTAATAATATATTCAAACAAAGGCTCAAAAGTCATCTTATTACCG
>Ga0208544_10000345_pt1 | contig 37611 bp, 40 predicted proteins | sample DEB08_DNA_9_FD_184526 | JGI IMG/M metagenome (GOLD analysis project Ga0208544, IMG submission 184526) | Aqueous microbial communities from the Delaware River and Bay under freshwater to marine salinity gradient to study organic matter... | ecosystem: Environmental > Aquatic > Marine > Coastal ... | reverse complement strand
ATTCCTGCATAGGTGTCGTAGCCGGGTGCAGGATTAGATTCAATGCCGTAGAGCTCGGCGAGTTGCTGCGCGAACGACGCCTTGACGCTGGGGGAGGCACCCATCGAGCCGACGCCCTGCACATTTGAGTGACCACGGATCGGCATGAGCCCGCTGCCGGGTCGGCCCAGGAAGCCGCGTGCCATCGCCACGTTACCGAGTGCCCGGATGGTGTCGGTTCCGTTCACGTGATGGGTCAGGCCCATGGCCCACATAAAGATCCCGCTGCCTGCCGCGGCGAGCACCTCGACGCAGGCATCGATTTGTTCACGTGGGACACCGCTGCCGGTAATTAACTCTTCCCAGGTGAGCGACTCCGCCTGCTCACGGACGGCATCCCAACCCGTGGTGGCAGAGGCCAGAAATGCCTCGTCGGTGGTTCCGGACTCGATGAGTCCTTTCAGGAGCGCGGTGAACAGGTGGATATCGCCACCGATGTGTGGCTGCAGATAGAGATCGCTCACCTGCGATCCGAGCAGCATGCTGCGTGCGTCCGAGGGCAGGCGGAATCGGCGCAGGCCCAACTCCGACAACGGGTTGATCACGATTACCTTGCCACCGCGCCGGCGTAGGTGAATCAGTTGTGTCATGAGTCGCGGGTGGTTGCTCGCCGGGTTGGCTCCGGCAAGAACCACGAGTTCCGTGCGCGCGATGTCGTCGAGTTCGACGGACGCCGTGCTGCTGCCATACATGCTCGTCAGCGCCACCCCCGACGCATTGTGGCAGTAGTAGGAGCAACTGTTGATGTTGTTTGAGCCGTGGGCACGAGCGATTAGTTGGAGCAGAAAACCGGCCTCGTTGCTGGAGCGTCCGCTGGTGTACCAGAAAGTGCGTGAAGGATCCGTTGCCGCAAACGCTGTGCCAGCTGCATCAAGGGCTTCATCCCAACTCACGCGTCGGTAGTGGGTGTCGCCCTCGCGGCAGATGATCGGGAAGGTTAGCCGGCCCAGTGCCTCCGATTGCGCGCTCGTGAGTTTCGAAAGTGCTACCAAATCGAGTTCGTTCAGAGTCTGTTCCGTGATCACCCGACCCATGTCGGCGGCCTGTGCCTGCACCGACTTCTTGCATACCTCGGGAAAGTGGCCGGCTTCGTTGACCATGCCGCCCTGCTGCCCGCCCATCCCAAGAGCACAGGTCTTGCATGCATTGCGACTGCGAAGCCGCCGATACAACTCGAGAGTTCCCACTTCGCGCCCGCGCGCGAAGACGTAACGCATCGCTGCTAGGCCGCCTGCTGCTGATACCCGAGGTTCTCCCATAATCCTTATTCTGGCGTACGTGCGTAGTTATCGTGCCCACATTCAGCTAAGACTGCGCCCGCGACCACTTGCTTCACAGGCATACAACGCCGACTTTCTTCGCCGCTGTGATCAATGCTCTATCGAGTGTTGCGAGCGGGTCGCCAGTAATCATTGCGAGGTGTAGATACGTGGCGTCATAGGTCGAGAGGCTGTGGGTCACCGCGAGGGAAACGATCAACTCAGGATTGCCTTCATCCAATGTCCCGAAGGGTACCGCCATGATGTCGTTGAGAATCATCGCGCTCGTTGCTGAAGAAATGTCTCCTCGTCGCAGCCAGGTAGTGACCGCGTTCATCACCTCGAAGCGCCAGAGAGCGGGAACGAGAGCGACGTGGTCATCGAGAAGTGATCTTCTGGCCAACGCATCGGGTGTTGCATCCGCTGCGAACCATTCGAGGGCAATTGAGGCATCGAGAATAAAGGACTTCACTGTCTTCCGGCCTCAATGTCTGCCTTGATGGATGTGCCGGGGGTGAGGGTCACCCGTCGCGTATCCACCTTTTCCCAGAAGGCTGACCAGTCACGGCTTAAGGGCGACTCCGCAACAGGAATGAGTCGCGCAACAGGTCTGCCGTGCTTGGTAATCGTGATCTCCTCACCCTCCTCAACCTTTGCAAGGAGTTCGGAAAGGTGTGTTTTGGCCTCGAATGCACCCACGGTGACGGTCATGTGTGAAGTATAGGATCGATCCAACCAGATGACAACCAGTTTATTTTCTGGCAAATTCCATCAGTACCCCCACCGGAGGAGCATCCGTCGGCGTCGCGTTGGCGAATCCTTGATGTCTCGCCGGATCAGTTTGTCGGATAACTCACGGGAACTGGAATCTCCGGTATTCGATCAACCTTCTCCAGTGAAGTGCTGAATCCAGCGGCAGATCCATCTACGAGCTGTCCGACCTGCACGAGTGTCATCTCGGTGTCTGAGACAAGATTGAATTCTCCACTTCCAATGACCCCAGGGAACTCTGACCCATCGTCATGCTGAGTTTCTGAGTAGAGCATTTGCGTCTCGGACATGGGACTGGCTACTCCCCATTCTTCAACATGAACGCCAATGCTTGCGTTCCACCAGATGATTTTCATGACATAAAGGTCAGATTCTGAAGCAAAGAGGGCGCAGACATCCTTGCCGTCCTTCACTTCGACCGACCCAAATCGATCAACTGCTACTCGTGCATGCTCATTGGGTGAGCACCAGATCGTGCCGTATCACCTAACCGTATGTTTTTGTGGAAGGGATGTGGAATTGCGCTAGTTGGGTTTGTGGATCTGTGCCAAAGGTCGAGCCACCAGATTTCGGTTGTTATCCCTAGGTACTGACAGCGACTAATTCATTGAGACAGTTGAGCAACCACTTCATCCCACCCTGGTTCAAGGATCGTGATCATGGGTGCGTCACTTGGCAACGTGAAATTATCGATGAGAACAGCAGGCTCGGTCCCTAGGTTTGCGGCGGTCATCGGAGTATTAGGTGGCATGTAGTAGCACGTTCCAGCGGGAAAGGTTGAAGACTCTTGTCCTTCGACAAAATCGGTGATCGTCCCGGAGACGACGCACGTATGTCCCCCGTATTCATGGACATGGATTGCAACCCGCGTTCCCGGCATGCGAGTTCCGCGTGAAACAAATAGTCGATTGCCCTGCGAATCGATGGTGTCAAGCATGGTTGTCACGTCATGGAGCGGATCAAGTTTTCCCGGGGGAACTGCGCCATTGATCATGCTCACAGGTGCGGTGATTACCGGACCATCGGGGGAGCTCGGTGAATCTGATTGGGAGGTGGCACTTGAATCGGCACACCCGGTCAGTACAGCCCCCACCAATACCAACACAGCAATACTGAAGTAAGTGCCTGAAGTCTGTGAAAAATGTCTGAGTTTATTAGTTGGGTGCATTAATTAAGCCTAGTTTCATGTAGTCACTCGAAACAGCGACCCGGCGCACGCCAAGCAGATGGGTGCTGAGAGCGACACCAGCAAAAGAACATTACCCCAGAAAAGACGCGCTACTGGCATTAGTCATATTGCGGTCAAGTTACGCGCTCCACATGATTACTTCGTTTAAGAAAAAGTTGTGTTCCAATCGCTTTTGCATCCATTCGTATATGGCCCTACCCCGAGAACTGGTGCTAATTCTGATGGGATCAGCGCCTGAACGGCTTCGTTGGAGTGGAAAGATTTTCCATTGGCGTGTTCGGGGCTCCGACCCCCGTATGTATGTGAATTCCCGAAGATCCAACATACGTCAGAAGCAGGCGAATCGCTGGCTTGATGTTGGTGAAGGGACAGGCCATGCTCGGAGAAATGACGCTTGAGGTTGGTTGAGCGAGGACTCATTTGGCAGCGCAGGAATTGAATCGTGTAGGTCCAGCGATGCAAAATTCCAATTTTGGAACATCAATGTTCGAAGACAAATAATAAATCTTTCAAAGGTCTCACTGAAAGTGCGCGAGATCTATGAGGTGACTCACACTGCTCTGGGGGAAATTCATGGCTATCGGAGGGGCACCATGGTTACGGCGTTGGGGTGGCAAGTCCTAATGTTTGTGCAAGTTCAGGTGGTACGTATCCGGCAAGCAGTGTGCCGGAATCACCTGCTTCAACCGTGGTTATCCGCCGTCCATCAATCAGTGACTGGGCATTAAACCACCCCGTGAACTCCACACCCGTTTTCGTTGGATGCGGAAGGGCAACATCTGCTGACGCACCCGTAGCAACGACAGCACTTGTGACCGTGTTACTGCCCGTAGCGCCGTTGTAGTCAAAAGATACAAAAACTGATCCCGGTGCGACTGGGGAAATAGTCAGAGTGAGAGCAGTGCTCGACCGAGCGGCCACGTATGAGGTGTTCTCAAACTTTGTCGCGGTGAATGTGTACGTACCGGTTGACGGCGTTGTGGCAGTCCCGGACAAGGCGCCCGTATTGGGGTTCAGCGAGATGCCGGCGGGTAACGCGGGATTGACCGTCCATTCATCGGGTGGGTCCGAAGCAGCAAATGTTGCTGCCAACGAGGCCGTGTAGCCACCACCCACGTTCGCAACAGGCAGCGATGACGTTTGAATTTCTATATATGAAATTGAAGCACTAGGCGTTGCGGGACCAGCACCGTAGGTTGAGTAGTTGGTTCCTGGAATCCGAGCGCTGGATGTGTACGACGACCCGCCACCTCCGCCGCTCGCACCTGCCTTGTCAATGTCACCGCCTCCGCCACCACCGCCAAGCCCACCGTAATATCCGGCACCTCCACCACCACCGCCGGCGTCATGGTGGCGGGCATCAGATGCTCGCGAGAACGGCTCGGTCAAGAAAGATGCCGTGACGTCGTATAGCTGGAGGTGTCGCCTTGCGGGCTGCTTTCCGCAGAGACGGGATTTCTTCCACGTCCCACGGGTCATTGAGGCTCCAAGCGTCCTCGTCCAGCCATTCGGGTCGCGGAAGTCGGGCATCAACGAGGGCGGAGTCCGTGACTGCCGCTATTAAGGCGTCGAATCGAGAGTCGCCTGTGTGGCCGGGCGGAGCTATCGCCAAGGCGACGCACGTGGCACGGTCTGCTTCGCGCAGATCGTCGTTGAGCTGGATCACCTCGCGCCAAGCCGAGCGCTCATCATTGGCATCCAGTGCGCGGCGAATTGCCTCACCGGCTGCCCACACTGGGCGTCGCCGTGAGGGGAGCACAGTGAGCTGGCTACCCAACTCATTCAGAAGGTGCTCGAGTCGACTTACGGTTGCGTCTTCACTGCCGGACTCAACCGCCGCTACACCGGGCTGGCGCACGCGGGCCGCTTTCGCCAGGGCACGCTGAGAGAGACCGTTGCTGGTCCGCGTGGAGCGGAGTATTCCTGATGCCGACAAACCGATCACTTCCTCAAGATACGGTAAAGCGTATCACTTGGTGTCGTTGTCTGCTTCTACCGGCGTAGGAACGGGACTGGCAATTCAACAATGCCAAGTAGGCAACTAGTAAAAATTTCTTGAGAGCCCCGATTGGGGGGATAACAGATCAGCAAAGGCATTTGTGGTGGCCAGGGACGGGATCGAACCGTCGACCTTCCGATTTTCAGTCGGACGCTCGTACCAACTGAGCTACCTGGCCAACAAGTTCGGATCTCTCCGAACTAAGCGACCCCGACCGGGCTCGAACCGGCGACCTCCGCCGTGACAGGGCGGCGCGCTAACCAACTGCGCTACGGGGCCAAACTGTTGATTTCCAGCGTACAGAAACCGTATCCCCAGCGGGGTTCGAACCCGCGTTACCGCCGTGAAAGGGCAGCGTCCTAGGCCACTAGACGATGGGGACCTGGTACAACTCGGAAAGTGTAGGGGAGAGACCTGCGTGAGAGGTAGCCGGCCTCACATGTGAGGGTTTACGAGTGAGGGTTTACATGTGAAGGGTGAAAAGTGATTGACGTCCCACTGGATCAGTTTGAAATACTGGTCAGCGAAGCCCTGGACACGATCCCTGCGGGTCTGGCTGGGTTAATGGACAACGTCGCAGTCTTCGTTGAGGACCAAAAGCCGGGGCGACCTGGATTATTGGGTTTGTATTACGGGATCCCACTCACCAAGCGTGGAACAGGTTATTCGGGTTTTTTGCCAGATCACATAACTATCTACCGCAAGCCGATTCTGAGACGGTGCTCAACAGAAGAAGAAGTCGTAGCTCAGGTCGGAATCACCGTGATCCATGAGGTTGCCCACCACTTTGGGATCAGTGACGAACGATTACACGAATTAGGCTGGGCGTAAATTTTGGTGGCTACTGGGTTGCCGCACGGTTAAGTCGATCACGAATCGCGGCGGCAATTCCGCCTCCGGTCGGGGGAACAGCGTAAATTACAGACTCACTGGACTTGTCTGCACTACGAATTGCTGCATACAACATTTGGGCGTATTCGTTCGCATTCTTAGGTATTGCAATTCTGTTAAAACCGGTGGGTGTTTTGACATCACTCATTGCGATCAATGCACCGGGTTGTCTTTCGAGCAGTTCGTTGTGGGTTACTAATCGCAGTTGTTTATTTGGGGCGTAGTGAGAAGCGAGGGTGCCGGGTGCTCGCACGTCACTTTCACTTTGGGAAAGTTTGATCACACTCTCAATGTCCTCAGCGGTGATTCCGCCGTGACGCAGAATGATTGGTTCACTTCCGGTTGCATCGATAATCGTTGATTCCACGCCAACATGTGAACTGCCACCGTCGAGTGCAACGTCCTCGTCGGTGAGGTATTCGCCGAGTTCTTCAATTGCATGAGCGAGCGTTGTTGGGCTCACACTGCCGAATCTGTTTGCACTCGGTGCGGCGATACCAACTGATGGATCATTTTTCTCTTGCGCGAGTTGGGTGAGAACTTCGCCGAAGACCGGGTGGCTCGAGACGCGCAGGGCGATCGTCTCTTGCCCTCCGGTGAGGTAGTCCCCAGCCCTAGGGAGACGTTTCAGGATGAGGGTCAAGGGACCTGGCCAGAAAGCCGTCCCCAGATCGACCGCGTAATCGGGAACAGTTGTTGCCCACATATATATGTGTTCTTGTTGGGAAATGTGCACGATTACCGGGTGATTGGCTGGACGGTTCTTGGTGGTGAAGATTCGACCGACAGTTTCTGGGTTGTCGGCGTCGGCACCAAGCCCGTAGACCGTTTCGGTGGGCAGGATCGCGAGGTGCCCGTGGGCGAGTGCTAGCGCTGCATCCGTAGGACCGCTCACTTCACGCACGGTTGAACTCTAGCTGCGGGAGTTTTTGGGGAGTTATGTAAGGGAAAGGTAAAGATCGTGTTTGGGCTCGGCCAATTCCCGATTTTGGTGGAGCCGAATCAGCCTCCCTTCGCTCTAATGGGAACACGAAATAATCCAGGAGGAATGAAATGACGAGCACGCCAGAGATTTTGCCTACGGGTGAGACGTCGATAGTGGGAACGTTGGTAACTGAAAGTCCCGTCCCACCATTCAACACGCCCCCAAATTTTTCAACACCCGCAAGTGAGGCGCCGAAGGAAAAATCCAAAGTTGGATTATTGATAGCGAGCGCAGCACTCATCGCACTCTTTGGCGGAGCAGTTGGCGGTGCCGTCGGTTACACCGTCGCTGAGAGTAATTCGAGTTCACCAATCATGATTTCAACAGGTGGAACGGTCGAACCGGCTGCAGGTTCAATTGCCGCCGTTGCGGCAGCGGTGCAGCCTTCAGTAGTTCAGATGAACGTTTCCGGATCACAGGGCGAAGGCACCGGTACCGGGTTTGTCGTTAGCTCCGACGGATACATCGTTACTAATAATCACGTTGTAGGCGATGCAGGCAATGGCGGAACAATCGAAGTCACTTTTGTTGACGGCTCGACAGCGACAGGAAAGCTTGTTGGTGCTAATCCAGGTTACGACATTGCAGTAGTGAAGGTAGATCGAACCGATTTGCCGGCACTTACACTTGGTAGTTCTGACGCGGTTAATGTCGGTGACCTTGCAATTGCCATTGGTTCACCCCTTGGGCTTCAAGGAACTGTGACTTCAGGAATTATTAGCGCACTTGATCGCCCGGTGACTGCCGGTGGACGTGGAGATTTGGCCTACATTAATGCGATCCAAACGGATGCTGCAATTAATCCGGGCAACTCCGGTGGCCCGCTTGTTAACGCATCTGGTGAAGTAATCGGCGTTAACTCTGCGATTGCAACACTTGGTTTGGGTGACGCCTCGGGAAGTATTGGGCTTGGTTTCTCAATTCCAATTGATACGGCAAAAAGAATTGTTGATGAACTGATCAACACCGGTACGTCTCAAACTCCGATCATTGGTGTTCAGCTCGACATGGAATTTGCAGGACCCGGTGGAGCGGTCGCTGCGGTAACTCCAGGTTCACCCGCTGAATCCGCTGGATTGCAAGAAGGTGACGTCATTACCAAAGTCGAAGGAAATCTCATTAGCGACTCAACCGGACTCATTGTTGCTATTCGTGCAAATGCACCGGGAGATCAAATTGAACTCACGGTGTTGCGCAATGGTCAAACCCTCACGGTCCCACTGACCCTGACGGCGGCTGACCCAACGAGCTAATAACTTAACTGAACGAATGGCACAGACTGGGCCCGCCGTAACCTCCTCCACGGCGGGCCCAGTTCTCTTCTTTTGTGGCGCACCCACCAAAAGAAGGGCCGTGCACCTTATATTCTTTTACGCCTTTCAAGGTGCGGATTTTGCTTTTATTGGGCACAGTTAGATGGTGATCAACCCCCTTTCCATTGTGCGAGAGAAAACCGCCTCAGGTTTTAGGCGCATGGTCTCTGGCGAGGCCGACGGAGCGCCAGAGTGGGTTACCCAGTTGAGCGGTGGAATTGACAAGGGATTTTTTGGTCCGGGTTCGGCAACGTGGGCCGTGCACGGTTCTCTGCCAACGTTGGTTGGCGGGGTGCGTTCACTGCTCATGCAAGCTTTGCACCCTGGAGCCCTCGCCGGTGTTGATGAACACTCGCGTTATGAAGCTGACCCGTTGGGTCGACTCTCGGGTACCACTCAGTGGTTGACCGTGGTGACATTTGGTGACACGGCAATGGCAGAGCGCGAATGCGCTCGGGTTCGCGGAATGCATCGAAAAGTAACGGGGACTTACGTAACCGCAAACGGCGAGGACAAGGATTACACGGCGACGGACTCAGATCTATTGAGGTGGGTGCATGTTGCTTTCGCGGATTCGTTTCTGACCACGCATTTGGTGTGGGGTGGACCAATCCCCGGTGGGCCAGATCAGTACGTTCGCGAGTGGGCAATCGCTGGCGAAATGGTGGGTGTCACCGATCCTCCAAGAAGTTTTGATGAACTGCAAGATCAACTCAATGCGTTCAAGCCTGATCTTTGTGGTGGTGAACGAGCACTACGCACCGTGAAATTTGTGCGAAATGCCCCGGTCCCGCTGGCGGCTAAGCCTCCCTACAGCGCACTCTTTGCCGGTGCAGCAGCAACAATGCCCAAATATCAGCGTGAATTATTGGGATTGCCCACAATTCCCCTCACAGCCGTGAAACCTGTTGTGGCCGGGATGCTGGGCAGTCTTGGATGGGTTCTGGGCCCGACCTCACCTTCAATGAAGGCAGCACATGAGCGGGCAGCGGCCTTTGATTCGACCCCCGACTTGACATAACCACCCCCTCTCGGGTGATGATGTAACACATGTCGTCGCTGCGACCTAGAGGTCGACTTCTCCCGGCGCGCACAACCACCGTTGTGGTGTGCGCTGCGCTTTCTCTGGCAACTTTCGGTTCAGTTGCCTACGCTGAAGATGTTCCAGTCAGTGAGCCAAACCCCGTGGTTACCGTTGATCCTGTTCCTGCTCCCGTTACTGAACCGGTCACTGAACCAGTTACTGAACCCGCCCCGGCTCCAGCCCCACCGGTTATGCCAACTGCCCTTGGTAGTTGGTGCACGAGTTTGTTCCCGATGTCGGCGAGTAAGCAGCGAACTAAGGCGAAAGCATTGATGGCCGGGAAAGTGGACCTGGGAAAGGGTGGAACGTACACACTCACACAGAACCCGAACTGGCGTTCGCAGTCCTCAGCGGACCTTTCGGGTAATCGCCATATCAACTCATTGGACTGGGCCTTACCTCTTTTATTCCGCGGAGTGAATAAGCAGAATCAATCGATGGTCGATCGTTTCCGTCAACTCATGTACTCGTGGATTGAGGACCACAAAAGTGGTCGCTCCTATTGGGTTGACGCCTCGATTTATGGTGGACTGCGAACGCAGACACTTGCTTGCGCTTGGCAAACTTTGCAGGATCCAATTATTCAGCAAGCGGCAGTTCGTGATGCAACCGCAATGTGGAAGTCGTACCGAGGTGGCACTGATATCAAAATTGGTGCGAACAACACGGATCTAGTGCGGCAAATTGGAGCGCTTGCAACTTTCTGTTCTGTTGGTGATCCAAACTTGCGAGACGCTGCGTGGAGAAATCTGGTTGCCGTTGCTCGAGGAGTTATTAATAACGACGGCAGCGATGTCGAAGGTTCCCCGCAATACGCGATGTACATGGAGAAACTTCTTACTCAGGTTGAGGCAGCCGCGGTGACATGCGGAATTCCCAATGAACCAATTCCGCAGTTGCGTGAACTGTTGTACGCATTCGTTGCACAGGCTGTCCGTCCAGATTTCAAACTTGAATCACTTGGAGATACAGCCTCTGTAGAACTTCGCAGTAACTTCGGTGTTGGTGATTGGCGTGCGGATTGGTTGCGTTCCAAAGGGGCGATTGGAACCCCACCCACGCCCGTCTACACGTCCTATGACGGCGGCTATATTTTTGGGCGCTATTCCTGGGCCCCTAGCGGAGCAGGTGTGCCCGACAGTTTTTATTCACTTCGGTACAAGGGTGCGCGGCCGGGTACAGCACACACACATGACGACGGCGGATCGCTCACTTTTTATTCGCGCGGTGTCCCATGGATTTCTGACCCCGGACCCTACCGCTACAACTCAAGTTCACTGAGGTCATTTGTCAAAACCCGAGCAGCCCACTCAACGTTGACTGTTTCCAACACCAAGTACAACCGCTGGAAGGGTGTCGTTAAAACCAAGGGCACCTCGGACTCTGCCGTGGGTGGGAACGACTATTCCTGTTTGGCCGATCGGGCTTGGACTAAGACTGCGATGACGCGCTGCGTTACCTATGTTCGTGGAAGCGACGTCCTCGTTGTCGCGGACTACATCGATGCAGCCAAAGTCAAGGTGCCCAAGAAGCAACGAGCAAATTACAAAAATCGTGAGATCACTCAACGCTGGCAAATTGGGCCAGGTATTGGAGTTGAGGGTGCTGAGGGTCAATTGACTTTGGTCGCAGGTGATCAACGAGTTGATGTCATTAAAGCTGGTGTCGGCGACTGGAACTTGCGATCTGCAACTAACGGTTCTTCAATTGGTTGGCACACCACGGATTGGGGTGTGAAAGCGCCTGGAACTGTTATGTCACGCTCAACAACAGTCCCACGAAAGGGCGAACGAGCGGTCATGATCACGGTTTTTGTTCCTCGAGGCTCTGCCGAAAGTGTCCCGGTGGAAATTGGAGACGGAGTCGTGACAATCACTCGCAATGGTGTTCCCGTGACCCTGGGATTCCCTGCCCCGTAGCTGAACTTTCCCCACTATAGAGATTCGGGTCTAAGTGAGAAGTTCTTCAACTTCAGATCGTTGTGGAAGTGAAGTGACAGCACCAGCTTTTGTAGCGGCGATTGCTCCGGCCGCACTGGCCCAACGCAAAGCCTCGTTTAACGGCTGACCTTCATTGAGTGCAACGGCAAGACCAGCACAAAACGCGTCACCGGCCGCAACAGAGTCAACGGGGACAATACGGAATGCGGCAGCCTGCCCCGATGCGGTTGCGGTCGACCACACTGCACCCTTCTCACCGCGAGTGATCACTACCGTGCCAACACCCAAATCCACAATTGCTGTTGCTAATTCGACAAAATCCAACATGGAGCTAAATGTGTTGCCTTCTAATTCAACAAGTTCCTTTGCTTCGTGCTCATTAGGAATCAAGTAATCAACAAACGGAAATAGTGAAACGGGGAAATTTCGAACCGGTGCGGGATTCAGAATTGTTATTGCGCCAAGTTCCCTTGCGACCATCAATGCTCGGTGGGTTGCGGCTACGGGTACTTCGCCTTGGGTGAGTACAAGACCGATTTGATGGTCCCTTGCGATTTCGCGCAAGGAAGCTTCGACGCTTTCCTCCGAGAGCACACTATTAGCGCCAGAGATCACGATGATCTTGTTTTCACCGGAGGCTGCCACTTCGATCAGCGCCATTCCGGTGCTTGAATCAGCGACCCTGTCGACATGGGATGTAATGTCCTCGGTGGCGAGAGTGCTCAGGAGCGCATCGGCGAAGGGATCGGCACCAACCGCGCCGATCATGGTGACACGAGCGCCCAACCGTGATGAAGCTACCGCTTGGTTGAGGCCCTTGCCTCCGGCAAACTGCTCAAAAGTTTCACCGAGAACAGTCTCGCCCGCCTGTGGAAAGGAATTCAGGGTGACAACAAAGTCCGTGTTGAGACTGCCCACGACCACGATCACTTTTTCGTCTGGCTGCGATTCATCGTTGACGGGTTGATTCGGGGAAGAATATTGACTCACGAGAGGATAATGTCATGACACGCTGGTCAGGTTGAAGGCCATCGATCCTCAAATAAATATTGATCGCCAGATGAGTGACTGGGAGAAGACCATGAAAATTGCAATAGCGAGTGACCATGCAGGATTTGAACTTAAGAGTGCACTCGGCAGTTGGCTGCTCGAGATGGGGCATGAGGTGTATGACTTAGGTGTATTCACGCAAGAAAGCGTTGATTACCCCGAGTTTGGAGCTGAACTGGGAAGGGTTGTGGCAGCGGGTGAAGCCGAAGTGGGTGTTGCCGTCTGCGGAAGTGGTCAAGGAATTTGCATGGCTGCCAATAAAATTCACGGAATTCGCGCGGCGGTTATCCGCACGGTCGAGGACGCACAACTTTCACGAGCTCACAATGACGCGAATGTTGCGTGTTTCGGTGGCCGTGTGACTGATCCCACAAGCGCTCAAGAAGCTCTCGCGGTGTTTCTTTCCACTACGTTTGAAGGGGGCCGACATGCAGTTCGTGTCGGCCAGCTCAACTCCTTGATTTAATGGAACCATTTCCTAGGTTAGATCGTCATAACAACACTCGGTCAAGCTGACCCACTTCTTAGGAGAAACACGTGAAGAAAATAAACAAAATCGCTGCAATTGGAGCGATCAGCATTCTCGGCGTAAGCGTTCTTGCTGGTTGCTCAAGCAGCGATGAAAGCGCAACTGATAGTGCAACCTCTTCGGAGATGAGTCAGCTCCTTCCACCTGTGATTATTACTGCTGATCAAATGGATGCCAATGCAGTCGTTGGCGACATGATCGACATCGTGGTCGACGATCCCGTAAACACCGTCATCGCGGTAGACAATGCTGATGTCCTTGAAATCACTCAGGGCTACGACGACGGCAGCGCGATTTTCAATCCAGGAGCAAAGGCACTCGCTGCAGGAACTGCAACCATCACGGTAACAAATCCGGATGGTTCAACCCGAGACATCGTGGTTGTTGTTTCCTAAAGACAAAGTGTCCTAGGCACAAAGAAGGATTACCATGTGCCGGTGTCCCCTCAAATAGCCCTCGCCACCTGCGAGGAACTGCCTGATCTTGACCCTGATGACCAACCTTTGGTTGGGCACTTTCACAAGGTAGGTATTGAGGCGACACCGGCCATTTGGTCTGATCCAACAATTAATTGGTCCGCGTTTGATCACATAATCGTTCGTAACACATGGGACTACACCCATCGGCTTGAGGAATTCCTCGCTTGGGCGAAAATGAATGAGTCTCGCATTCGCAATTCATATGAAATTCTTTTATGGAACTCCAACAAGATATACCTTAACGACTTATTCGACTCAGGGTTCCCAATCGTTGACACGCAATTTGTCACCGATCCACTTGGTGATTGGCAATCACCACAAATCGGAGACTTCGTGGTGAAGCCGACAATCTCGGCTGGTAGCCAGGACACCATGCGGTTTAGAACGAATGATCCGGATTCCCGTGACAAGGCCCAGAACCTCATGACACGAATTGTTTCCCAAGGAAAAACTGCGATGGTGCAGCCCTACTTGGCGGCCGTTGACGAAATCGGTGAAACGGCACAACTTTTCATCGGCGGTGAGTACTCCCACGCCATTCGCAAAGGCCCATTACTGGTCCCCAATGTGGAGGGGATCAAGGAACACGGCCTATTTCTTAAAGAAGACATTTCACCCCGCGATCCAAGTCCAGAGCAGCGTGAATTGGCGGCGGCCGTGATGGGTTACGTTTCCCAGCGATTTGGAGTCCCTTTGTATGCTCGAGTTGATCTTCTCCAAGACATTGAAGGAAAACCAGTCATCCTTGAACTGGAACTCGTCGAGCCGTCCATGTTTTTTGCCACGGCACCCGAATCAGCAGCTCGACTGGCTCAACAATTCAAGGAGTAGGTTCCCTTCCGTAACAAAATTGTTATGCGAATGTGCTGAAAAATCCACGAATGTTGGTTGCGGTTCTTGGGTTTCGGGATTATGTTGTCGCTCACAACAATATCCCATCTGAGCTAAACAGAGGAACTCGTGAGCGATCGCCTAACGCCCGTGCCAGAAGATAAGTTCGCTTTCGGCTTATGGACGATTGGACACATTGGCCGCGATCCATTTGGTGACGCAACTCGTCCCCCGGTCACAACTGCGGATTTTGTTAAGGGACTTGCCGACATTGGCGCTTGGGGAGTTTCTTTCCACGACGATGACCTGATGACATTTGGTGCTAGCGAATCGCAACGTCGCGCCGAACTTGATTCATTTAAAAAAGCACTCGATGAATCTGGCCTGGTGTGCCCTATGGCGACAACCAACCTTTTCTGGCATCCAGTTTTCAAAGATGGAGCATTCACGTCGAATGACCGCAATGTGCGTCGCTTCGCAATTCAGAAAACACTTCGTAATATTGATGTCGCCGCCGAATTAGGTGCAAACACCTACGTTCTCTGGGGCGGTCGCGAGGGTGTGGAAAGTGCGGCGAGTAAAAATCCAGCTGATGCGCTGGATCGATACAAAGAGGCACTTGACTTCTTGTGCGGCTACGTATCGGATAAGAAGTACGACATTCGCTTTGCCCTTGAACCCAAACCCAATGAACCACGTGGAGACACATTCCTTCCCACAATCGGACACGCAATGGCGTTCATTAACCAACTCGAGAACCCTGCGATGGTTGGCCTGAACCCCGAAGTTGCCCACGAAACCATGGCAGGTCTGAGTTTCTTCCAAGGTGTGGCTCAAGCCCTCTGGCAAGGCAAGCTCTACCACATCGATTTGAATGATCAAAAAATTGGACGATTTGATCAAGACCTTCGATTTGGTTCAGAAGGTATTAAAGATGACTTTATGTTGGTGCGGTTGTTGGAGAACTCCGACTACAACGGGCCTAAGCACTTTGATGCTCGCCCGTACCGCAATGAATGGGGTGATGGCATCTGGGACTTCGCTCGCGGATGCATGCGCACCTATCTCGCACTCGCAGCCAAAGCGCGCGAGTTCGACCAAGATCCTCGGGTTAAGGCAGCACTAGATATTGCTAGCACTCCTGAACTCGCGGAACCGAGTATCGGCAAATTTAGTTCCGAAGCCGCTAATCGGTTGCTCGATGAGACATTTGATCCGGACGCTCTGGCGGCTAGAACATATGGCAACGAAGTACTTGATCAATTAGTTATTGATCGAATTCTGGGAATCTAATTTTCCAGGAAAATGAAAAGCAGGAGATTCCTGCAGGGGAAGGAAATAAATGAAGAAGAAGCTATATGTGGCTTTCGCGGGTATCGCGGCAGCTTCATTGGTACTCACCTCGTGTTCATCAAGCGATGACACGGCAGCAACGGACACTGCAACTGAAGAAGCAGTAGTCGAAGAAGCCGCTGGCGATGCAGGCAAGGCATGCGTCATCCTGCCTGACAGCCAGTCCTCAGATCGCTGGGAAAACCAGGATCGTCCAGCAATTCAGTCAGCACTTGAAGGTGCAGGCTTCACAACAGATATTCAAAATGCACAGGGTGACACAACCCAGTACTTGACTATCGGTGACCAAATGCTCGCCGGTGGTTGTGGCGTCATGGTCCTCGTTGACCTCAATGGCTCCGGTGCAACCGTTGCTGAAAAGGCAAAGGCACAGGGCATCCCCGTAATCGCTTACGACCGTCCATTCGCACCTGCCGACTACTACGTGTCTTTTGACAACGTGAAGGTTGGACAACTTCAGGGCGAAGGTCTCCTTAAGTGCCTCGGCGACAATGGCGTCGATCCCGCAACTGCCGCAGTTGTGTTCCTCAATGGTTCACCAACTGATGGCAACGCTGCAATGTTCAAGGAAGGTTACGAGACCACACTTGCTGCTGCAGGCGTGACACCCGTAAACGACCAATCCGTACCTGACTGGGATAACCAGCAGGGTGGAGTTATCTTCGAGCAAATGTTCACCGACCTTGGTGGAAAGATTGACGGAGTTCTCGCAGCAAACGACGGTCTTGGTGGAGCTGCAATTGCAGTTCTTGACAAGAACGGCGTCAAGGTCCCAGTAACAGGACAAGATGCAACCGTTGGTGGTTTGCAGAATGTTCTCCTGGGCAAGCAGTGCATGACAGTATTCAAGAACACTGCTCTTGAAGCTGGCGATGCATCCGCACTCGCAATCGCGCTCCTCAACGGTGAAACCCCAACCGTTGAAGGCACAGTTGACGTCAATGGAACAACCGTTCCTGCGAAGTACTCAGAGCCAGTGATCATTTACTCAGAGAACGTTTCTGACGTTATCGCTGCTACACCTGGTTTTGACGTGGCTGCACTTTGTGCCGGCGACGTGGCCGCTGTCTGCACCGAATTGGGCATTCAGTAGAGGGTTCGTTAGTTAAAAAGTGTGGGCTCGCGCTTCGGTGCGAGCCCACACTTCTATCAAGTTATTTATTCAAAAGCAGTGTCGTGTGCGTGAATTTACCCGTAATCTCAGGTCGAGCATTCACTTAAAGAACTTAAAGAAGATGAGGCAATAATGGAATCTGCGAGTCCAACCTTGGAAGCTAATCCCATCCTGGAAGTCAAAGGCGTCACCAAGAGTTTTGGCGCTGTGGACGTGTTACAAGGCATCGACTTTTCGGTTTTGCCCGGATCGGTCACAGCACTCGTGGGAGACAATGGCGCAGGAAAATCAACCCTCATTAAAGGCTTGGCGGGTATTCAACCTTTTGACGGTGGAGCAATTTACTTCGAAGGAAAAGAAGTCAAGCTTGATGATCCACGAGCAGCCGCGGAATTGGGAATTGAGGTCGTCTACCAAGACCTAGCACTCTGCGACAACCTCGACATAGTTCAAAACATGTTTCTAGGCCGGGAATTGAAGCGCGGAGTAGCACTCGACGAAGCTCACATGGAAGCTCGCGCCGGCGAGACACTGCAATCACTGTCAGTTCGAACCGTATCTTCCTTGCGACAGAAAGTTTCCAGTCTTTCGGGCGGCCAGCGTCAGACTGTTGCCATTGCCCGTTCCGTACTGTGGAATAACAAAGTGGTCATTCTCGACGAACCAACCGCGGCACTAGGTGTCGCTCAAACCGAGCAGGTGCTTGCGTTAGTGCGCAGACTCGCTGATGCGGGGCTGGGAGTAGTGATCATTTCCCACAACCTCCAAGACATATTCCAAGTGGCGGACTACGTCTACGTCCTCTATCTCGGAACCATGGTCACGCGACTACGTGTCGACGAGACCACTAGCGGGGAAATTGTTGAGTACATTACCGGCGGAAAAACGGACTTGTTGGCCCAGAACGGAGCAATTTAATGAGTGCAGACGTTGAGGTTCCCCAGTACATGAAGACCAAGGGAAGTGGTGTCGCTGAGTCGTGGAGTGCTTATCGCACCAAGGTCCGAAGCGGCGAAATGGGATCACTCCCCGCTGTTATTGGGCTCATAGTTTTAGTGGTTCTCTTTTCACTCGCAAATCCAGTTTTCTTCACGGCTTTGAACTTCGCAAACTTCTTCACTCAAGCAGCTGTTGTCATGATCTTGGCCATGGGCTTGATTTTTGTCCTGCTATTAGGAGAGATTGATCTCTCTGCGGGTGTGACCTCAGGGGTCGCCGGCGCACTTCTGGCAGTTTCACTCTCGCGCTGGGGCCTAGCTTGGCCGATCGCAGTTGCTATCGCATTGCTCGCTGGAATTGCAATTGGCCTCTTCATCGGATTCTTGGTGGCCAAGATCGGTATCCCTTCTTTCGTGGTCACCCTCGCACTATTTTTAGCCTTCCAAGGCCTAATTCTGGTGATCATCGGAGTGGGTGGAAATATACGAATAACGGACAGTGTCATCCTGTCAATCCAGAATCAAAATCTGCCAATCTGGCTCGGCTGGGCTCTCTATGTCGTGATAATAGTTGGCTATTTCTTAACTTCTTACCTAGGTAGGACCCGTCGGCTTGCACGCGGATTTGCGGCAACAGCGCTTTCCATGATCCTGATTAAAACAGCGACAATGGCGGTAGTCGGTTTTGCAATCGTGTGGGCTTTGAGTCTGGAGCGAAGCACGAATCCGGAATTAAATCCGTTAAGCGGCGTACCCATCATTGTCCCAATTATTGTTATTTTGACATTGGTATTCGGGTTTATTTTGAACCGAACAACATTCGGGCGTCACGTGTACGCGGTGGGCGGCAATGTCGAGGCTGCGCGTCGCGCCGGAATCAGTGTGAGCCGAATTCGCATTACCGTGTTCACAATCTGTTCGGGAACGGCAGCATTCGCGGGAATTGTTTTCGCATCGCGCGCTGCATCGGTCGATCCAAACGCGGGTAAGTTCATCGTGCTAAATGCCATTGCCGCAGCGGTCATCGGTGGAACAAGTCTCTTCGGTGGTCGTGGCCGCATTCATGACGCACTGATTGGTGGAGCTGTTGTTGCTGTCATTGATAACGGTATGGGGCTTTTGGGTTATTCGGCCGGTGTGAAGTTGATGATCACAGGTGCAGTTTTGATGATCGCGGCTGGCGCCGACGCACTCTCACGAAAACGTTCCCAAGGAGTGATGCGTTAACACGCATGTGCCATGCTGAAACCAACACCTGTCACACCCGATGAAGTTAAGCGACACAATCTAGCTCGTGTACTGAGACATTTACACGAAGATGGTGAGTTGAGTCGTTCAGATCTCGTTTTTCTTACCGGGCTCAATCGCAGCACAATTGGTTCACTTGTCAGCGACCTAGCAGGTGCTGATTTGGTTGAAGAAGTATCGGGCGTCGGTGGATCACGCGGTCGTCCCTCGCTCGTTGTCCGTTCAAAGAGCAAAAATGTTTTTGTCCTTGCATTTGACCTTAGAGTTGATCGCATTGTGTGTGCGGCAATTGGTCTCGGCGGTGAGGTCCTAGCCACATTGCACCGGCCACGACTTGATGGCCCTTATCCGGTTGAGAATGCAATCGCCGCAATATTGGAAAGCACAGATAAACTATTCACCAAACTTCCGCTAGGTGCCACTTGGGCTGGAGTGGGAATTGCGATTCCTGGTGTTGTTGAGACCGAACTTGGTTTCGTTCGGAAGGCACCTAACCTTGGTTGGATTGACGTGCCATTCGGGCTTGATGTTGAGAAGGCGTTTCGATCGCACATGGGTGTTTGTCCCAGTGTGGTTCTCGGCAACGACGCAAACCTTGGTGCGATCGCCGAATACGTGCGCGGGGCCGCAACAACTTCGTCGAGTGTGGTTTACCTCTCGGGAGATGTGGGCGTTGGTGGAGGAGTTGTCTTGGGAGGACAGGTGTTAACGGGCGGGAGCGGTTACGCCGGAGAACTTGGGCACCTTGTTGTAAATCCGAATGGCCAACCGTGTAACTGCGGAAGTAGGGGATGTTGGGAGACCGAAGTTGGGCGAGATGCAATTCTTTCCGCGGCAGGTTTGCCACCGGGACCGGACTCATTTCCTGAACTCCTCGAGCTCGGCGCAAGCGACCCTGAGGAAATGAAACAGACTTTGCATGATGTCGGTGAGTGGGTTGGTGTCGGTCTCGTGAACTTGATGAACAGTATTGATCCTGATTACATTGTGCTCGGGGGGCACCTTGCTGAGATTCACCCGTACATCATTGAAGTGGTGAATAAACGAGTCGATCAATCACGACCCAACCGGAAAACACGGGCCGAAATTTTACTGCCATCTTTATCCTTGGATAGCCCGCTGGTCGGTGCCGCCGAAGTCGCCTTTGGTCGACTTCTTTCCCACCCATTACAGGAAATGGAACAAGCATTTGCCCTCGTCTAACGGCTCGCAAGTAGAGATTCGATGTGGTGAGCAGCAACTAATTTTCGACACGGCACTCGGGGGACGCGCAATAAGTTGGAACTACCAAGGCATTGAATTATTGGGCGCAAGTGGGGCAGACCCTATTGAATTCGGCTTTTATCCGATGCTTCCGTGGGCTGGAAGATTGGCTGACAATTCTGTCTCAGTGAATTCTGTCAACGGTGAATCGATTCAACAGAAGATCAACTATCAAGGTTGGGCTATTCATGGGCTTTCCTTTGATAATCCATTAACCGGTTGGAGTGTTCAAGCCGATGGAGATTCGACCACATTTTTAGCGGTGCAAGGGATCTCAGGTTGGATAGTGGATTTGGAAGCCACATTCACGTGGAAGATTGACAAGCATTCACTGGAAACAAGAATTGAAGTGAAACCAATCGGTGAAGTTACTAGTCGAGTTGTTGTGGGATGGCACCCGTGGTTTCGTAAATCACTTGGCAGTGGTTCCCCATCGGTGTTAAAGATTGATGACGCAAAATTACTCACCAAGGTAGATTCTTTGCCCACGGGTGAACTTGTTGATTTCGATGTCATGCTCGGTCCGTTCGACGACGCCTTAATCGTGCCAAGTAAGACGGTGGTCATCCAATGGCCTGAAGCGTTACAGCTGCGAATAACAAACTCTCACGAGTGGTTTGTGATCTATAACGGAAACAAGGATTTAATCTGTGTCGAACCCCAAACTGGGGCACCCAATGCACTTAATGGCGCATTCAGTGAGTCCGCGCTTTTATGCAGCCGGAGTGAACCTGCGCTCATGACAACGCGGTGGGAACTGCAAAGCCTCAGTAACTAGCTCAATGGCTAGCCGGCGGATCTAGGCGAACCACTTCACCTGTTGACGCGGACTCTCGAGCCGCATCCATGACCCGCATGGTTCCAACAGCCTGAGCCAGAGTGACCGTCGGTGTCGTTGAATTCGTGAGAAAAGCTAGTACTTCCCGGTAGTACTCGGGCCAGTTACCGGTGCTAAAGGGCAGGGTCGAGTGTGTGAGTTCGCCCTGTGCGTCACTTGACCAGATCTCAATAGTTGAATCGGCAGGTTCCACCCCCCAGTCCTCGCCGGGAATTTCACCCAACTTGAGGTGATCCTCTTGGGTATCCAGTGCTGCAACGCGAAGTGCACCTCGGGTCCCAGCCAATGTGAAACGAGGTCCGGGAAGGCCCACCGCCAGTGAACCCACAAGATAGGAAACTCCACCGGACTCATGTTGCAAAAGAATTATTAGATCGTCATCGGATACAGGCGTCTCGCGCACCGTTCGAGTGTGGGTGGTGACCGAAACAACGGGACCCATGAGGTCAAGTGCCTGATCAACGACATGCGGCGCGAAGTCGTAAAGCACACCACCGAGGACCTCAGGGTCATTCAGTTCACGCCACCCGCCCTTGGGAAGTAAGCGGAATCGTTCAAGCCTCGACTCGAATCGGTGAGGAGTACCGATCACCCCTGTTTCCACGGCGGCCTTCAGGGTCAGGTAGTCCGAGTCCCACCTTCGATTCTGAAAGGGGAGCAACGCGACGCCGTTAGCGGCGGCAAGTTCACCAAGTTCGATTACCGCTTGGGCATCGACAGCAATTGGTTTATCAATGACAACGTGTATTCCGCGGGAAAGCGCCGCTTGGGCTTGTGGCACGTGGGTCACATTCGCGCCGGCAACAACCACCAGATCGGGATTCAAGTTGAGAAGTGCGTCCAGATCGTTGCTAACAAGTGCTCCGGGGAAATCGGTATTTGCCTGCAAAATTCGCTCGTCATTTCCAGTCAGGATCCCAATCACTTGATAACCGGGAACAGCCTTAATCAACTGCCCATGAAAGATTTTTCCCGCTAATCCGTATCCGCATATGACAATAGTCTTCATGTGGGCAGCCTATCTGCCGAAGTTTGCAGGATCAGTACGATTGGCACCATGACCTATGCCTTGCGCGACCTAAAAGACACCGTAATTGCTATCACCGGAGCTACATCCGGGATTGGTAAAGCCACAGCCGAGCAACTGGTGGAACTTGGTGCAAAGGTTTCGCTCGGAGCCCGTAATGCCGATCGACTGAACGCTCTGGTGGAGCAGCTCGGCGCGGATAACGCTGTTGCAGTTCCCATGGATGTTCGCTCGGTTGACGACAACCAAGCACTTATTGACGCTGCGGTCACCAAGTGGGGAAAACTTGATTCAATTGTTCCCAACGCTGGTATCGGAATGTACGGATCAATCCTTGATCACTCAGACGATGAAATACGACGCATGATGCACACCAACTACGACGGCACCGTGTGGACCGTTCGGGCCGGCGTCCCAGCCATGCTCAAGACCACGGGTTCCGGTGACATCGTGATTGTTTCCTCTGTCGCTGGTTTCCGTGGTGGCGAGGACGAAGCCATCTACGCTGGCACCAAGTTCGCTCAGGTCGGACTGGCCGGCGCACTCGACCGGGAACTGCGCGAGAAGAAGATCCGCGTCACCGCGATCTGCCCAGCCGGTGTTGGCACCGAATTCGCAGTTGGCACCGGTCGCGTCGAGAACGATCCCCGTTCATCCGGATGGCTCGTTGCCGACGACGTTGCCCACGCAGTTGTCTCCGTCTTGCAACAACCTCGCAGTGTGCGCACCACGGTCTGGCAACTGTGGTCCATGGGTCAGCAAAGCTAAACCTGACTGTGGTCAGGACCAAATTTTTGCACCCATGAGCAACCAATAGGATTCATTGGTGCATTGGGGTCGCTAGCTCAATGGCAGAGCTGCGGACTTTTAATCCGTAGGTTCCCGGTTCGAGCCCGGGGCGACCCACTTTTTCCTGTGATAGGTCTCGATTTGCCTCAGGGAAGGTTGATTCATGCCACAGTTAGCGACGCAGTCAGAGATTGAGTCTTTTCTTGATCGTAATCCGAACTGGTCGAGAAATGAAAGTGCACTCACGTCAGAGTTCACGGCACCAAGTTTTCTCGCTGCCATTGATTTCGTTAATGCTGTTGCTGTGATTGCCGAAGAATTGGACCACCACCCAGACATCGATATTCGTTGGAACAAAGTGTCATTCGCATTGAGCACACACTCCGCTGGCGGGATTACATCTCTTGACTTTGAATTAGCTACAGCCATTGATGTTGCAGCCAGCAAAATAGTGGGGGGTTGAGCGATGGGTTCTAAGGCCTATGACATGTTGTGGGGAACTGCATTGCGAACCACAACAGTCCTGCATAAAGCAGTTTATTCACTGAGCAGAGGAAAGATCGGTCGCCACTTCCCTGGTGGTGCTCAGGTCGTGTGGATTACGACCTTGGGTCGAAAAAGTGGTGAGTGGCGCAAAACTCCATTACTTGCTGTCCCGGACTCAGGTGGTTGGGGGATCGCCGGCTCTAATGCGGGCCAGGAGAAAATACCCGGTTGGGTGTTCAACGTCAGGACACACGATCAGGGTCGTGTTGAGATAGACGGTGAAGTGAGTGAAGCGGTATTCACCGAGGTTCATGGTGAGGAAGCGGCGCGTATCTATGCGGCCCTGGGTGATTCGTGGTCCTCGTACCGCATGTATGAGCGCAATATAGAAAGAGATATTCCAGTATTTCGAGTGACCAAAACCCACCAGATTTAGCACCAATATTGGTCCGCTATCAAAGGACGTGAGCGATATCGGCATGATGTGTCGGTGGCCTCTCCCCAACAAGTAAATCTGCTCAGCTGCGAAAACGTCTCGAAGTCCTTTGGGGACCGCCCTCTGTTGAGTGACGTTTCCCTCGGTGTCAGCAAAGGGGAACGAATCGGTGTTGTTGGTCGCAATGGCGCGGGCAAGAGCACCTTGCTTCGCGTTCTCGCAGGTGCGGAACCGCCCAATTCGGGGCGGGTGACCCGCGGCGCGAGTGTTGTCGTGGGCGAACTTGATCAGGTCGGAATCAGCGCCGAAAATGCGACGATTCGCAGCCATGTGCTGGGGGATCGTGACGAACACGAGTGGGCGAGTGATTCGGCCGTCCGTGAGATCTTGACGGCACTATTGGGTGGATTTGGTTCAGAACAACTTGATCGCCGGATTTCTGATCTCTCCGGTGGCGAGCGGCGCCGCGCCTATTTGGCCGAGCAATTGATCCGCGAAGTTGACGTTCTTTTTCTCGATGAACCAACTAACCACCTCGACGTGGAAATTATTGCTTGGCTTGCGGCGCATCTGAAAAGTCGCCCAAAAATTGCGATCGTCACCGTCACACATGATCGCTGGTTCCTTGATGAAGTCTGTGACCACATGTGGGAAGTCGTTGGCGGGAAAGTCGAAGAGTATGAAGGCGGGTATTCGGCCTTTGTTCTAGCAAAAGCGGAACGCATGCGTCAGGAATCAGCGAGTGAAGCGCGCCGACAGAATTTAATGCGCAAGGAACTTGCCTGGTTGCGCCGCGGCCCACCCGCACGAACCACGAAACCACAATTCCGTATTGACGCAGCGAATGAACTGATTGCAGCGGAGCCACCACCACGCAACGCTGTCGAGTTGTTGGAGTTCGCCAGTGCTCGTTTAGGTAAAACTGTCTATGAACTCCATGACGCCAAAATAGGTTTTGAGACGAGAACCCTGATTAACCACATCACGTGGAATATCGCACCGGGTGCTCGTATCGGAATCTTGGGACCGAACGGGGCCGGTAAAACCTCGGTGCTGCGGTCAATCCTCGGTGAGATCCCACTTCTTGCCGGCAAACGCGTTGAGGGTGTCACGGTTAAACCGGGAGTGCTGAGCCAGCACCTCGCTGATTTGGATCTGAGCAAGACTGTTATTGACACGGTCTCTGACGTCGCTAACTACATTGAACTGGGCAAGGGAAAGCAAATGAGCGCCAGCCAAGTGTGTCAGCGTCTTGGATTTGATCATGACGGTCAATTCACGCGAGTGGGTGAACTTTCAGGTGGGGAGCGAAGGCGCTTGGAGTTGACTCGGATCCTGATGTCAGAGCCTAATGTGTTGGTTCTTGACGAACCAACCAACGATTTTGACGTTGAAACGTTGGCTGCGTTGGAAGATTTGCTCGACGGCTTCCCGGGAACACTTCTCATTATTTCCCATGATCGGTATTTCTTGGAACGGGTTTGCGACAATTTTGTTGCCGTGATTGGTGATCTCAAGTTCACTGACCTTCCCGGCGGAATTGAACAGTATTTGGATCTTCGAAGGAAAATGCTGGCGGGGGCCTCTGGGAAGCCCACTTCAGGAGGATCAAGTGATGGCAAAGGCACCTCAAAGTTGACCCCTGCTCGCGAACGGGAACTCCGCAAGTTAACCGACAAATTTAAGCGCCAACTGGGAAAAATTGAGGCTTCGATTGGACTGGTCCACGACCAAATGCTCGAGTTTGCAAGTGACTTTGAGCGGGTTGGCCAGCTCGACAAGGAACTCAAGGACCTAAATGAGACAAAGGAAAATATTGAATTGCAGTGGCTCGAAGCCGCTGATGAACTTTCAGATGGGCGAGAGTAAACCTTCGGGCGGTAGGCTGCCGTTATGAGCGCCGTATTTACACCTTTACCCCAGCGTCAACTTGGGCCATGGCAAGTCTCGGAAATTGGCCTGGGTGCGATGCCACTTTCATTTACCCACATGCTGCCTCACCGGGAACAGGCGATCGCTACGGTTCACCGAGCACTTGATTTGGGTATCACATTGATTGATTCGTCAAATGTCTATGCGCCGACGTGGGACACCGTGGGTCACAATGAAGAGTTACTGGCGGAGGCCCTGTCCCTGTACACGGGGCCCGCGGACATTTCGAGCATTGTTCTCACAACAAAAGGTGGCATCACCCGCGGTGAGGGCGAAACGTGGATGCGGGATGGAAGTGCATCAGGACTGAAAGAGGCGTGTGAGGCCAGCATGACCGCGCTGGGTGTCACCGTCATCGATCTTTACCAGTTTCACCGGCATGATCCGCGCGAAACCTATGCCGATCAAATGCGAGCAATTCTGGCGTTACGAGATCTTGGTTGGGTTCGTGAAGTTGGGATATCAAATGCGACCTTGCCGGAACTTGAGGTAGCTCTCGAGATTTTGGGAGGCCCGGGTAGTGGCGGTGTCGTTTCTGTGCAGAATGAATTCTCACCGCGTTACCGTGAAGATCGCGAGGTGCTTGATCGATGCACCGAATTGGGAATCGCATTCCTGCCTTGGTCCCCTCTGGGTGGATCAGACAACGCGAAAAATCTGGATTCGCAGTTTAACGAGTTTGCGGTAGTTGCTGCCGAGCATGATTCAACAGCACAAGAAATTACCCTCGCTTGGCTATTGAAACTTTCACCGGTTGTCATTCCCATCCCGGGTGCAACGAAGCCGGTAACCGTTGACTCAATAGTTCGCTCATTGAGTATTGAACTCACTGATTCGCAATTTGAGCGTCTCAGTGCGACCGAGTCCATTGGGGAAAGTTTCTTTCCCGAGTCCGAACCAAGGAGTCCACTTCGGTGACTGCCCAGACTGACAAATCAATAGCAAGAATCCTTGTCATTGGAGCGGGTTTCGGCGGTTTAACGGCCGCTACAAAATTAGCGCAACAGGGCAATGTCCAAGTGACCGTGATTGACCGTCATTCTTATCAACTGTTCGCACCATTGCTCTATCAGGTGGCAACGGGTGGGTTACCAGAAGACGACATCGCTTATCCCGTTCGTTCGGCCATTCCTGGAGTCGACTTCATCCGTGGTGACGTGGTTAAGGTTTCATTGGAAGCAAATAACGTTCGTTTGGAAGATGGACGGGTGCTTTATTTTGATCAATTGGTATTTGCGGTTGGCAGTGGCGGTACGACATTTGGTATTCCAGGTGTGCAGGAAAATGCTCTGCAAATGAAAGATTTGTACCAGGCGAGAGCTATTAGAAACAGACTGCTGCAAACCTATGAAGATGTCGAAACGGGTTTAAAGCCAAAAGAATCACTCCGTGTTGTTGTTGCTGGTGGCGGACCCACGGGTGTTGAAATTGCCGGTGCCGTTGCTGAACTACAAAAAAGTATGCACCGAGAGTTCCGAAAAGTTGCAGAACACGCTGCGGTGACGTTGGTCGAAGCCGGACCTCGTCTCCTACCATCCTTTGCAGAAAAGTCCTCCGCACACGCGAAAAGTGAATTAGAAGAGCTCGGTGTGCATGTGATGGTCGACAGTGCGGTTGACCGCATGTACCCCGGGGACGTTCACCTTAAGTCGGGTGAAGTTCTTCCTGCGGGCACCATTATCTGGGCGGCAGGCGTGGCAGCCCCTGCGGAGTGGAATGTTTTGGGTGAAACGGATCGCTCTAATCGACTTATTGTTTCGGACACACTTCGACTGCAGCCAAATGTCTGGGTATTAGGCGACATGGCGCATGTCGTTGGTGCTGGTGATCGCCCATTACCCATGGTCGCATCCGTTGCAATGCAACAAGGACGTTATGTCGCGGCGAGCATTGAAAAGATTCTGAAAGGTGAGGAACCAAAACCATTCAGTTATAAGGACAAAGGTCAGATGGCCACAATTGGTCGACGTCGGGCTGTTGTTGAAATGCCAAATGGAATAAAACTGCACGGCACGATCGCGTGGTTTGCATGGTTAGGTTTGCACGTGTTTTACCTTGCCGGTGGTCGAAACCGAATATCTGTCATGGCTGACTGGTTCTGGAATTACATCTTTTGGGGGGTTGGCCCCAAAAGGCCAGTTATTGACTGACGGTGTTTTTGACAAATTCGCTGTAAGGCACGAAACACTGCGCAGTTCTATCACCGCGGGACCATCCGGCTGAAGTAGGCCAAATTGCCCACCATGGATAGAACTTCTTTAATGTGACGTAGGGCTTGGCCGCTTTTTCGCAAATCCGCTTTGTCTGAAACTCCACACTTCGAGTTCCTGGGAATCTCTTGGTCGGGGTTGTTCCCAGATTGCGTTCAAGGATCATGATCCAGTTTCTCTTGACATTGGTACACGGATAGGCGCTCGTTGTTCTATTTCCGGGGACCCTCGGCGTACAGAAATTCAATTGGCTTGCGGGAGTTGCCGCTACGAACTCTGCGATGGGAGTTGATAGTGGCTTGTAAGCCTTTCCTGCCCGAAAAACAACATCACAGCGCACCCAGCGCTGCCCATCGTTCCATTGAGCCTTTGACGGAAAAATCGAAACACTTTGCAATCGAGTTGGTAATTTCCGATCCACAAGATTCACGAAGGAATTGATATTTTTGACCGTGCAAGGTTGAGTCTGTTTCAGTCGACTGGCTGCTTTAGCTTTCTCAGGAAGCCCGTAACTATCGGGCAGAGTCCCAATCCAGTAAGTCTGGGCAGTGTGCGCAGCAGTGCAGTCAACGACAGGTGCACTCGCGGCCTGGTCCTTCGTTCCGTTGGCTTTGTAGTTGAAGCAGTCCCCTACTTTGGCCGCCACAGTCTCATTCGCCCCAACGCTGGGGAGGGTAGTTGCGATGAGGGTGATTCCAGCGAAGAGGCCAATACAGGCTGCTACCGCGGTGAATTTGGGTAAGGTGAAAGGCATAGCGAAAAGCATGGTTTCACACTACCTTCTGAACCGAAAATCCACCAAAAGGGTCAATTGGGAGAGGAATCCCCAGATATTCAGGCGGGTTGCGTTCGCTAGGAGAACCCTGAAGACTATGCCGCATGCCTGTTATTAGCGTTGTGAGCCTCAAAGGTGGAGTCGGTAAAACCTCGGTGACTTTGGGTTTGGCGGGGGCGGCAATGGCCCGCGGCCTGACCTCACTGGTGGTCGATCTTGATCCGCAGGGGAATGCGACTTCCATCTTGCGGGCCCGACCCTCTAAGACAACGGTGGCGAATGTGCTCGAGCACCCCACTCGCGCCGAAATCGAGGCGGCGTTAACTCCCTGCGATTGGGAGATCGGTCCCGGTGAAGTTGACGTGTTAGCGAGTCACCCGAGTGTGATTCGATTCGATTCTTGGACGCACCCGGGAACTGTATTTAAACCAAAGTTAGCAAAAGCATTGCAGCAACTTGAGGGTTACGACCTGGTACTCATCGATTGCCCACCATCACTTGGCGCACTCACTCGCGAGGCGTTAGCCGCATCCGACCTTGCCCTTGTCGTTACAACACCCTCCTACTTTGGCACTCAAGGAGTTGAGCGGGCCGTGGCAGAGGTGGAAGAAATACGCAAGGGGGTCAATCCGGATCTAAAACTTGCAGGGATCGTGGTGAATCGGGTGCGATCAGTTGCTGAAGAACACCAATACCGCGTCGGCGAGTTGGGAAGTATTTATGGAAAGGCGACAATTCTTAAGCCGTTCCTGCCTGAGCGTATTGCGGTGACTCAAGCCGAAGGTTTTGGTGCACCGGTCTATGAAGTGAAAACACAGGGTGGGCGGGAGGTCGCCGGAATCTTTGACCTGTATCTGTCATCTTTATTGCGCAAGTAGCTTTATCGCGTGGTTAGCTCGCGTTCACTCGCTCGGGAGTGTCACCCATTCGACGCTCCACGAAGTAGGCGATAACCGCGGCTACGGCTCCAAGCCCGAGAACGAGGGCCCAACCAACAACGTCGCCGAGATCGGCACCCGGAGGCGGATCATCAGGGCACAACCCGAGCCCACATTGCGGAATGACTGAGATCCCAATAACGAGAAGATCAACCAAGAGCCACATCAGACCCCAGATCGTGATGAAAAGGGTCAATGACCGATGCCAATGGCGCTTGCCCAAGACTCCCGTGTCACCAAGATCAAATGGTCGATTCCACATAAGCAACACGGCGCAACCGGCAACGGCAATGACGAACGTGATAAACGCCCACGTGTAGAGGTGGAAGCCAAGGATGGCCGGCCCAAATCCAGGATCACCGGGTGTAGCAATGTGCAATAAAATCTGGCGGGCACTCCCCGCCCCGCCAACGAGAGCTGCCAAGATGCTCAAGGCGTAATGGCGAGCCTTCATGCCCCACAGCAGGTTCATGGCGGGGCCAACAGCAAGGCCGATCATTGCCGAACGCTGAACGAGACACAGTGGACACGGCAACTCGCCCGCACCGAACTGAAGGTTCAGTGAGCCGGCTAGCACACCGAGGAGCGCGAATAAGGCTGCAATGTTGATCAGTCGGGCGACCGTAAGTGTTTGTTTATCGGAAAGTAATTGTGTATCTGACATGACGACTCCTCGTGGCATTTCTGGCTAGAAGTTCAGCGGGATCGGGTTGGTCATATGCAACCGCAGAATCACGAGGGTCCACACGAGGGTCAGAACAGCCAAGCCAGGCGTCCATTTCCATTTGCGGGCAATCCCCGCAAAGACGATTAACCAGAGAACAAACATGGAGAGCATCACGGACCAAGATTAAAGGAAGCGGGGAGAAATGAGCATCAGGACACGTTGGGCGCAATACGCGTTGAAGCACAAGATATTGCCCGTCGCGCTCAGAAGAAATTACACGGTTCCGTAGAGACGGTCTCCTGCGTCACCGAGTCCGGGCACGATATAGCCCTTTTCGTTGAGTCGTTCGTCGAGTCCGGCAATGACGAGGGTTACATTCTCCGCTCTGTCTCCGTACGCCTGCTCAAGTCGGGCCAAGCCTTCGGGTGCAGCGAGCAAACAAATGGCAATAACGTCTTTTGCTCCGCGTTCCAACAGGATGTCGATTGCAGCGATGAGGGTTCCGCCGGTGGCGAGCATTGGGTCAAGGACAAAGACTTGACGGTTGTGAATGTCGTCGGGCAGTCGATCCGCGTAAATTGATGCGGTTAAGGACTCTTCATCTCGCACAAGTCCAAGGAAACCCACTTCAGCTGTCGGCATCAGGCGCACCATTCCGTTCAGCATGCCTAGTCCGGCCCGCATGATGGGTACGACCAATGGCAATGGCTGGGACATTTCCCGGCCGGTGGTGGGGCTGACGGGGGTTGTGATTGCCACTTCACCCACTTCAAGTCCACGTGTTGCTTCATAGGCCAACAGGGTGACCAGTTCCTCGGTCAGGAGACGAAATGTTGCCGACGAAGTCTCTTCACGGCGCAGTCGCGACATCTTGTGGGCAACGAGTGGATGGTCAATAACAAGAGTGTGCATGCGGGCAAGACTAGTGCAATGTGTTGGTTCACTCACGAATAAAGGATCGAGGTCACATTCTCCGGAGCCGACATGTCACTATTGAGACATGGCAATGGAACAGGTACGTGCAGAGGACCTTGATTACAGTGCCATTTTGTGGCGGGAAGAGGGGGTCTGGAACGCAGTCCAGGTGCCCGCTCAACAAGCTATCGTGCTTGACGACTTGCTGGCCATATGTAAGCAATACCCGGGTGAGGGAGGCGTCTACGCGGTAGTTGGCGTTTCCGGTGAATTCTTTATTTTGTTAAGGAATGATCCGCGAAAGATAGAAGCTTTCATCAGCGACAGTTTTGCGCTGTTGGATTGGGATATCGCCGAAGACGCAGCCGACCTTATTGATTTGCAATGGCAGGAAGAAGACCTCGAAGAGTTTGAAGCCATTGGAGACCTTAATCTTCTGGCGAACTTCGGTCTTAAAGCGGAAGATTTATCGATGATCTGCGAAAACCCTGATCTTGAGCCGGATCAACAAGTCTCGGAGGTCTTCAAGCGCATTGGTGCGGAGCTTGCATGGAAGAAGATCATTAACAAGTGAATGAAGCGTTTATGCGCGAAGCCCTTGAGCAGGCAAAACTTGCCGGTGCCCGAGGGGATATACCCATTGGTGCGGTGATCGTTACCGATCAGGGACAAGTAATTGCACGGGCGGGGAATTCTCGCGAGCAACGTAAAGATCCGACCGCGCATGCTGAGATTCTTGCGTTGCGTGAAGCTGGATTGAAATTGAATGACTGGAGAATCCTTAATTCGACAATGTACGTCACCCTTGAGCCATGTCCCATGTGTGCCGGGGCGATCACGATGTCACGAATGCCGAGGTTGGTGATTGGCGCATGGAACGAGGAATATGGTGCTGTCGGATCTCGTTGGGACCTAGTTCGCGATCGGCGGATGAACCATCAGGTTGAAGTTATCCCTGGTGTTTTAGAGGATGAATCAGCCCAATTGGTAAAAGAATTTTTGCGTCAGAAACGGTAGTCTGTACAAGATGTCATCTCGTGGAATAAACCGACCCAAGACTCGGCCTGCCCAGCGGCCGCTCTGGCTGACCGTGCTGCTCATTCTTGTTGCGATGCTTGTGCTTTTTGGTATTGGATTTGGAATTGCCACACTGCTCAAGGGTTCAGGGGGAACAGATGCTGGGGAAGCGGGTGCTTCGCCAAGTAGTTCAACCTCTGTTCCCGGCTGCACCACCATTATGGTGACTCCCGCGGAGGTATTACCGCGGGCTTCTCGGGTGAATGTGAACGTCTACAACTCAACGAAGCGGGTTGGTCTTGCCGGGGATGTCGCCAAAATCCTCGGAGTTCGCGGTTTCACAATCGCTAAAGTTGAAAACGATCCACTAGGCGTTGTTATTGAAGGTCAAGGGGAAATTCGGTACGGCCCTAAGGGCGAAGCTAATGCCGAACTGATGGCGTATCACTTCCCGGGTGCGACACTGGTCAATGATGGTCGCGCAGGCAAGCGAATTGATGTTGTCCTGGGAACCCAGTTCGTTGACTTAGCCAATGACGCTGAAGTGGTAGCGCAACTTGCGCAACCGTCACCGAGTGCTTCCCCGTCAGGCTGCCCGATCCCTGATTCACTGCCGACCGAGTCCGCTAGTGAATCCGAGAGTGTTTCTGGGTCACCGGAACAGGGTTAGCCCCGAGATCAAACTCTTCCTAGTAAATGCCGAGCAAGTATGCCGGTGGGAGCCGTAAGCAACGTGTGTTGTTTCCCCCCAAATCCCCAAGTAAACGTGACCGGCTACCGACCCATTCCACCTGTTCCGATCTGCTGTTGGCTACTCCTTACGTGCAGCCAGTTGACGAGTCAATCGCGCAATGAACTTCTTCCGCATCGCTGGGTCGGCGAGAGGGAGTGCGTCAGCAGGAGCCTCTACAGGCGAGTACTTGATTCCCCAGGCGGTGAGTTCGGCGATAACGGGCAAAAGTTCGATAGCTGGAGCCAACGGTCGGTAGAGGTATTTGCGGCCGTCGTCGGGATCTGGGACTCGTTCAATGATTTCCTGATCAACAAGAGTGGCGAGGCGATCGGTCAGGACATTGGTGGCTATGGATTCATCTTCAACGAATTCGCTGAAGTGCGATTTGCCTCTCAGCAGCATGTCCCGAAGAACGAGAAGCGTCCACCGTGGGCCACAACACGTCCCACATCACGGCGTTGAGCACCACACTCATGGGGGGCGAAAAGGGGGGTCTGTTGCGAATTGGCCGCGGCGCCATCGACCTATCGGCCATTGCCGAAGAGTTACTCGAACTCTCATCGACGCCGGTAGTTGAGCACTTTCACTTTCACCCCGACTGGTTCTCATTCGGTGAACTCCCTGACCCATCCGCAGCGCGTGATTCCTGGATCGTCATGATTCGTGGTCGCCTTGTCGACCCGGCTTCTACCCAGGCCACACATGACGTGATCGCGGAGGCAGGCGCTCCCGCAATGCGTGAGATGGGTGACATTACACACCTTCCGTTCACGGGCGTTGCTGATCCCAGCCAATTTCTGTCCCTCGATCTCTGGGACAACGACAAGTACATCGAAACGATGTACGGCAACCCAGATGTCACGGCCGAGTTCATGAAGCTATTCGCAGAGGCTCCGGTCCTACGGGTCTTTCGCTGTTCCTAATCGAGCCTCGCAGGGCCCCGTGGGCAGTGTGGTCCATATCAGCACTGTCCGTGCTCAGAAGGAAATCCCAGACCACTGTTCAGGAATAGGAAAAGCAATGAAATAAAAAAATCGTTATCTGTGGTGGAACGTGTCTCGAGGGCGGAAGCGTGGCCGAGAAACTTCACAAAGAAGGCCGTGCCTGCAGGTACTTGTACATGAGTCTTCGTAACCTGAGCGTCACTAGTTTCGTAGGAAGCCGTGGCGGTGGCGGTGGGATTTGAACCCACGGTGAGGTTGCCCCCACACGCGCTTTCGAGGCGCGCTCCTTTGGCCGCTCGGACACGCCACCGCAGAGAACTGTACAAATGCCCGGCTTGACGGATTCTTTCGCCCTCTCAAAATTCATGACCGAGGCCAACATGAGGGCTACACTGACATCCTGGCCGCAAACAACAGCGGGGTTTATGCCACCTAGCTCACGGAATAGTGGCAGGTCGCTTTCACCCAATTCACAAGAAGGAGGAACACATGTTTGTCATCTCCGTCCTGTACCCGTTGACTCCGGGTACAACATTCAATATGGACTACTACCTGAAATCGCATCTCTCACTTGTCAACAGGCTATTCGAGCCGATGGGCCAACGTGATGCGCGCGTATTCAAAGGCGTCTCTGACGGTGGTGAAGGCGCACCCACATTTGGGGTCATCGCGGAGCTCTACTTTGACAACATGGAAAGCCTGGTAGCGGCGCTGGTCACCCATGGAGCAGAGACTCAAGCGGATATCCCAAACTTCACCGACTCAATCCCAGTGGTTCAGATCAACGAAATGCTCGTCTTCTAGACCGTGCAACGAGAATTCCATTAAGGCTCACTAGAGGTTCATTTATGCAGTTGTCGGTGCTTGGATTCATGCGCGGCACCGTAGGGTGAGCGTGTGAGCCACCGACTATCAGCTTGGAAGTGGGTGTGGCTGCCCCTTTCCTTCTTTTTGTTGGGTTCAGCGTGGGCGGTGACCTCACCGGTGGCATCGGCTCCCGACGACGATTATCACTTAGCCTCCATTTGGTGTGCCCAAGGTGATAAGGATCAGGCGTGTGCGGACACGGGGCTAGATCCACGAAAGTTTGTGATTGCTGCGGGTGCCGTGAATTCGGCGTTTTGTTTTGCAACCAAACCTGATGTCACAGGTGATTGCACGTTTAGTGAAGTGAATTCCACCGAAATGATCTTGACCGATCGAGTGAATAACATTCAACAGTTATATCCAGGTGGTTACTACAGCGTCATGTCTGTTTTTGTAGGTACTGACATTGAAAAATCCATTTATCTCATGCGTCTTTTCAGTGTGTTCATGGTGTCGGCACTCATGGCTGTACTGATTCGTGTTGTTCCCAATGGAATACGGCAGGCTACATTGATTGCGATTGCTGTGACGTTTATTCCGTTAGGGATGTTCTTGGTGGCTTCCACTAATCCCAGTGGGTGGGCGATTTCAGGAACACTCTTTTTCTTCGCATTTGGATTGGCGTTGTTGTATCGACGTTCATGGAGACAGCCAGGAACGTGGTTAACCGCGATGGCGCTGTGTGTCAGCGCGCTCATGGCGATGTCTTCACGTGTTGATTCAGCTGCATTTCTCAGTATGACCGCTGTTGCTGTATTCGCCTTGGCCGGTGGACGCAGGATCATCGGTCACGTCCCAGCTTCAGTGTTATTGGTGATGTTGGCGGTTGCTGGAGCGGTCACGTATTTTATGGTGACTCCGATCCAGGCTTCAGGTGAACTGGGAACTTCCGAGCAAACATCAAACTTGCTGTTGACCAATCTCGTTGAGTTCCCCTATTTGGTACAAGGGATAGTGGGTGGTTGGCCACTTGGGTGGAACGACACCCCGCTCCCTTCATTCATCTCGGTTATTGGTCTTTTGGTTATCGGCGCGATTGCATATGTTGGGCTTTCCCACCTGTGGGTGAATAAAGTTGTTGCCCTTACCGTGACCTTCATTGCTTTTATTGGTTTCCCGCTGGTCTTCATGCAAACACAGGGAATCGCGGTCGGTGAAGTTGTGCAATCCCGGTACCTGTTGCCATTATTCGCGGTGTTTATTGCCGTCGTGATGATTCCGGCGCGAGTCAAAAAACCCATTGAGATTCAACGAGCCCCCGCAATCGTGATCATGCTCGGACTCTGGATTTCCAGCAGTTTGGCGATCTGGACGAATGCCCACCGTTATTCATCGGCTGCAGCGGATAGCTCAAATGGTGTCAACAACTTGTTTTCAGCAGACATCGTCTGGTCCTATGGCCCGCCCCTGTTCCTCACGATCACAGTTGCGGTTTTAGTCGGTGGTGTATTTGTAGCGGGCGTGTTATCCGGGAGCGCTTCGCGGGAGAATAAAATTACCCGCTAACTGGCACGTCCCGTGTTAATCAATTTGACACTGTGTCACTTCTGAGCAGACATCTATTTCGTCACTATCGCATTGGAACCACTTACAGATTCTTTGCGTCAAATCCGCATTGCGTGTTGGAACCATCTGACACTGACATCCAGGTTTATATATTGAGGAGAAATGATGCGTGTCGTTCGACTTGGGCTGACTGGTCTATCTGCATTCGCACTGGTTTTAACGGGCGCGGCCTTTGCGGTCCCTGCGAATGCACACGGCTATGTCAATGCACCTGAAAGCCGTTCGATCATGTGCAAGCTCGGGAAGAACACAAATTGTGGTGCAATCGTGTACGAGCCGCAAAGTCTTGAGTACCTCAAAGGATTTCCGGTCGGCGGACCCGTTGATGGGAAAATCGCTTCAGCAGGCGGCCAGTTTGGTGGCAATCTTGATCAACAGAGCGAAACCCGATGGACCAAGACGGACATCACGGCGGGCCCATTGCGCTTTGATTGGACCTATACCGCTCCACACAACACTGCAAAGTGGCACTATTACATGACCAAGCCAGGCTGGGATGTCAACGCTCCTTTGGACCGAGGTGCTTTCGAACTCATCGGTGAAGTCACACATGATGGTTCGCCAGCAAATACAAATCCGTATCACACGATTTCTGTGCCCTCGAATCGAACTGGCTATCACGTAATTCTTGCGGTTTGGGATGTGTCAAACACTGTAAATGCTTTTTACAACGTTATTGATGTCAACGTAATTGGCGGTCCTTCTGACTCGATGCCCCCTTCGACGCCTACGAACTTGCATTCGATGGGTGTTACAGAGTCGAGTGTGAATTTGATGTGGAATACGGCAACGGACAATGTTGCTGTAACGGGTTATCAGGTGTCACGTGATGGAGTAGTGATTGGTACTACGAACAAACTTGTACTGACTGATTCTGGGTTACAGCCTGGGAGTTCTTACCGCTATGTGGTGCGCGCTGTCGATGGTGCGGGAAACATTTCACCAGTCAGCAACACCTTGAGCATCACTACTAAGACAGCACCTGCAGCAGATAGAACGTCACCCGTTGCGCCTACGTACTTGCATTCGATGGGTGTTACAGAGTCGAGTGTGAATTTGATGTGGAATGCGGCAACGGACAATGTTGCTGTAACGGGTTATCAGGTGTCACGTGATGGAGTAGTGATTGGTACTACGAACAAACTTGTACTGACTGATTCTGGGTTACAGCCTGGGAGTTCTTACCGCTATGTGGT
>Ga0208544_10000344_pt1 | contig 37816 bp, 40 predicted proteins | sample DEB08_DNA_9_FD_184526 | JGI IMG/M metagenome (GOLD analysis project Ga0208544, IMG submission 184526) | Aqueous microbial communities from the Delaware River and Bay under freshwater to marine salinity gradient to study organic matter... | ecosystem: Environmental > Aquatic > Marine > Coastal ... | reverse complement strand
CATGGATACAGCCGGAGAATTTGCAGGTGAAGGAGCCGTTAAAGGCCCCGGCACAGGCACATCAGATTCGATACCCGCAAGGTTGTCGGATGGTGAATTTGTTTTCACCAGAAAAGCAACCGACCAGCTAGGCACAGAAAAGCTTCAGACTATGATGGATGATGCAGAACGTGCTTACGATGGCGGTTTAATGAAAAAGTACGGAGGCGGAAGCGTAATGCCTAACTTGATGGATATGGAAGACCCCGATTTAGGAGTCCATAACCAGATGCTTAGTTCTAACGCAATGCCAAGCGTACGCAAACGATAAGGCCACCTGTTAGCGCAGCCCCTTATCACTTTTAATTTTAACCTAGAGGCCACCTTGTAGTATCAAGCCCCGAATGTCTAGCTAACATCTCGGCTACCTTGAAAAGACGACAAGCCCCAAAAGGAGTGTGACATGAGCGAAGTACAAGAAATACAAGAAGAAGAAGTAGCAAACCTATACAACATGAGAAAAGACTATGGCAACGAACCAGATGCCCCTTTTCAAAATGCTGATGGTCTTTACCACGAACCTAGTCAGGCCACCCGAAAGGCCCCTGATGAAGAAAGTGCTAACTACAAAAAGCGATACGATGACCTAAAGAAACACTACGACTCTAAGATTAATGAGTTCAAGCAGAAAGAACAAGAACTACAAGCAGAAGCTCGAATGACACAGCAAGTTGAACAGGCCGTACGTCACGAGGATAACACTGAAGCAGAACTTGAAAACGAGTATGTTGAACAAGAAGCTGAGGCACTAGAACCGGCACGAACATATACACTAGACGAACGTGAAGCAAGGATTGAGCGAAGAGAAGCAGAGCAAACGCTTGCTTCAGCGCATCCAGACTTTGCAGACATTCGCCAAAGTGAAGAGTTCCACGGTTGGGCCAAAGCACAGCCAGAAGCAATTCAAGACTGGGTGTATAATAATCCAGATAATGTAGGTTTAGCGGTCAAAGCTATCGACTTATATAAGTTAGAGAATGGTTTACAAACTTCTCAAGGTACTGTAGCGAAGTCACAAACTTCGACCACAGCCTCAGCAGCGGATATGGTTTCAACCAAAACAACATCCATTGATGCTAAAGAAGCAAAAGTGTGGTCACAAAGGGAGATTGCTGCCCTGTCTATGGCCCAGTACGATAAATATGAAAAAGAAATCGACGAAGCCATTATGGAAGGCAGAGTAGTAGCTTAACAACAATTGTCTTTAATTTAAGGAAACATAATCATGGCTCAATTTTTTCAAACAGGTTCTAACGGTTCTGCAACAAGTAACTTTGACGCAGGTACTGCTGGACAAACCAATAGCTTCTTCCTACCCGCAATTTATTCCAAGAAGGTTCTTAACTTCTTCCGTAAAGCGTCGGTAGCCGAAGCAATCACTAACACCGATTATGCCGGTGAAATTTCAGCATTTGGCGATTCTGTAAAAATTATCAAAGAACCAGTAATCGCTGTTAGCCCTTACACTCGTGGTAAGACTGACACCGCTGCTACTTTGCTGACTGACTCAGAAGTTACTCTTGTAGTTGATACTGCCAACGCCTTTAAGTTCAAAGTAGATGACATCGAAACTTCTATGTCTCACGTAAACTTTAAGGAAGCTGCTGCTTCATCTGCTGCTTACGCTCTGCGTGACGCATTTGACGTTGCTGTACTGGCTGCTATTAAAGCTGGTGTATCAGCTTCTGGCCCAGACATGCAAATCGGTTCTGACGCTACCGCTACTGCTGCAAGTTTGGACGCAGCTACTGGCTCTGTCCTGCTTAATGGTTCTGGTTCTACTGACCCTCTCGACCTGCTGGCTCGTATGGCTAAGCTTCTGGACGAGCAAAACGTTCCTGAAGAAGGTCGTTGGATAGTAGCTGGCCCTGCTTTTTACGAGCAGCTCAGCCAGTCTGGTTCTAAGCTGTTGTCTGTAGACTTCAATGCTGGCACAGGCTCCATCCGTAACGGTCTCGTTACTTCTGGTAAGCTGCGTGGCTTTAGCATGTACAAGTCTAACAACATGCCTAGCACCACTGCTTCCGGTGTTGTTCTTGGCGGTCACATGTCTGCGGTATGTACTGCACAGACTATTACCAGCACTGAGGTCATCCGTGACCCAGATAGCTTCGGTGACATCTGTCGTGGTTTGCACGTATTCGGCGTTAAGGTTCTTCGACCTGAAGCTGTTGTAGGTGCTTTCATTAAGATTGCATAAGCTGTAACAATTAAGTGCGGGGGCTGTAAAAGGCCCCCAATCTTTTAACAAATTTAAAGGCTAAATAACCTATGGCAACAACCTACCTAGACTTAACCAATGAGCTTCTCCGAGAGCTAAACGAAGTACCTCTTGAATCAGGTAACTTTTCTACAGCTATCGGTGTACAGGCGCACGTTAAAGATTCTCTAAATAAAGCGTACTTTGATATTATCAACCAAGAACCTCAATGGCCTTTTCTAACTGCTGGCGAAAGTGGTGAAGTTGACCCCATGTATGGTAATGTATATGTAGAGACCGTTGCAGGACAGCGTTATTATGAGCTAAAAGCTTCTAGTGATTCCATCAAAGATGATTACGGTTCAGTTGACTGGGATAACTTCTATATCACTACAGTAGACGTAGCAGGCGAAACTGCACCCTATGTAGGTAACAACTTACGATTTACAACCACCCAAGAGTGGAAAAGCTTTCGTCGCATCGGAGAAAACTTAGACGATGCAGACACACAATCATACGGCGAACCAGACCGAGTTATACGTAGCCCAGACGCACGTAAGTTCGGCCTAAGCCCAATCCCAGATAAAGTATACCGTGTATGGTTCTATGCTTACAACCTCCCTACAAAGCTTGTAAGCTTCGGTGACGAGATTGTATTCCCAGAGATGTACTCTGTTGTATTACTAGCTCGTGCTCGATACTACATCTGGCAGTTTAAAGACAATCCACAAGCAGCAGCATTCGCACTAGATGATTACAAGAAAGGACTCGACAGTATGCGCTCTAATCTTATTGAGCCTACTCCCTTCTATATGACTGACGACAGAATGAGATTCGTATAATATGGCAGCTTCCCAACCGTATGGTTTTTCGTGCAAAGGTGGTCTTAATACCAACCTTAGTCAGCTTGAACTGCTCCAACAGCCCGGAGCTGCTACAGAGTTAATTAACTTTGAAGTAGACCCCGACGGCGGCTATCGACGTATCAATGGGTTTCTTGTCGCAGGTGTCTCTAAGCCTAATGGTAATAACACTATCTTAGGCATGGTAGCTTATGCAGGAGGGCTATTAGTCTGTAGTGGAACAGGGATTTTTTGGACTCCTGATTTTGTTGCTTGGCTACAGATTAACAGAGGAGTTATTAGCGGAGGAGCAAAAACTTATGCTGAATTTACTGCCCAATCAGTAGATGCACGTACAGCCCAAGGTCAATGCTCTATTTCAATATATGAAGGAAACTTATCTCCTTACGGCGAAGTAGTTATTTGTGACGGTGTTAATGCTCCTTTTTACTTCTATACTACAGGCACAGACGCAATCAATGACGCTACTCGTAGATATGTTTCAGGCCCTTTAGTAGACCATTCTCATCAAACTCTTGTCGCATCCTCAACATCTACAATCCACGGACAACAGTTAGTAGTAGGGGGAACAGCTTTAGACCCGAATGAAATATACACTAGCACCCTAAATGACGTACCTAATTTTTCAGGCACAGGCTCAAACGCAATAAGACTGGCTGATAGAGTTGTAGGACTAAAAAGTTTTCGTGGTGACTTAATTGTATTCTGCAAGAATAGTATTTACAAAGTAGTTAATTTAGAATCTGCTGACGCTACTACAGCCGTGGTTCCTATTACAAAAAATATAGGTTGCGTAGACCAGTTCAGTATTCAAGAAATTGGCGGCGACTTAGTATTTTTAGCTCCCGACGGAATCCGAACATTAGCAGGTACGTCTCGAATTGATGACGTTGAGCTTACGTCAGTAAGTAGAAATATCCAAAATATTATCTCAAGAATTACACGCTCTACTGTTCCATATACTATTTCAAGTTTAGTTTTACGTAACAAATCTCAGTATCGTTTATTCTATAATAAAGCAGGCCAAGCGCCAGCAATAACTAGAGGAATTATTGGAACATTTACAGGGCAAGGTTACGAGTGGTCTGAAACCTGCGGTATTGAATCTGTTGCATCAACTTCAGAACTTTTAAGCACTGGAGGAGGAGAAGCTGCTTATCACGGTGATAGGCTCGGACAAGTCTATATCCACGATTCAGGAAATAAGTTTGTTCATTCTGGAACAGACACTAATATTAAAGCAGAGTATCAGTCACCTTCTTTAGACTTTGGTGATATGGGTACACGTAAAACTATTCAGTACGTTAAAATCTCAGCGACTCCCGACGACAACAATATTACAGTTGCAGCAGAGCCTAAGCTTAGTGTTGCTTTTGATTTTGAAGACACTAATATTCAGCAGCCTCCAACTTATACACTACCCTCTATTTATCCAGTTGCAGAGTTTGGAGTAAGTAGATTTAGCAACGACACTTTTACATCTTATTTTGGAGCATCAGACAACCCCCTTATACGCCAGCCGGTTCAGGGGAGCTGTTACTCTAGTGCTTATAAAATAAGTAGCGAAGACCAACTTTCACCATATACCATTAACGGTTTATATATTAATTACGTTCCCGCAGGCAGGAGATAACTAGATGGCAGGCACAAGCTATACACGACAAAGTACACTTTCAGATGGTAACATCATTACTGCGGCTCTTTTTAACAATGAGTTTAATCAACTGCTAAATGCTTTTGTATACGCAAGCAGCGGCACTACAGGTCACTCGCATGACGGCAGTGCTGGTCAAGGCGCAGCAATTTCTAAGATTGGCGACCAAGACTTTAAAAATAAAATTGAAGTAAACGCTTCTATTAATCGTTGGGACTTTTACGTGGAGAACTCATCTGGAGTTTCTACGTTGACTATGAGATTAACTCCATCAACCCTTTCAGGGTCGGCTAACAACACTCTTAGTATAGGTGCGCCATCCGTTAAGATGTCAAATGTTTACTCCGTAAACGGAGACTTTGAAACTTTAAATATTTCAGACGACACAACATTTGTGGGTACTACAGCAGCTAATAAAATTACTTTTGACAAAAGTTTAAACGCACTTCATTTTGCTGATAGCATGGCTCTTGCGTTTGGTCAATTGAGCGCATCACCCGGAGACCTGCGTATTTATCACGATGGAAGTAATAGCTACATTAAAGAACTGGGTTCTGGTAATCTATTTATTCAGGGCGACGCTAACGTTAATATTGGCAGCAATAACGCCTCAGCGTCTTTACAGGTAAGTTCTACTGGAACAGAATTTAGAGGAACTAATTCACTTGTTGCTACGCTAACGACTACGGGCATGAAGTTTGAAGATGGTAAGATTATTTCGGTTGGTGATGCTGACGACTTAAAAATCTATCACGACGGTAACAACTCTTACATTAAAGATACAGGTACAGGCAATCTAAACATTACTGCAAGCACCGATGTGTTTGTGGGAACCGATAACAGCACAATGGCTAACTTTGATTCTACCGGCCCTGTAGACTTGTATTACAACAACAGCAAAATGTTTGAGACTACTAGCGCAGGCGCATCTATTACTGGTACGGCAACAGCCTCAACAGGTTTGACTGTTGGTGACGCTACTTCAAGCTTGCAGCTAACCCATGATGGTAACAACAGCTACATTAAACATGTACATTCCGCAGGAACTTTACGTCTTCCTACTCGTTCATTTGCTGTTCGAAACGCTGCTGACAACAAGACTTTAATTAGGGCTGTAGAAGGCGATACAGCAGAGCTATATCACGACGGACAAAAGAAAATAGAGACGACTGATACAGGCACTCTGACAACAGGCGTTCATGTCGCGTCAGCCAAAGTTGGCATAGGTTTAAAAGACTATGGCGACGGTAATGGTAATGTTCCTTTATTACCTCTAAAACCTTTTCACGTTTATAGCGCCACTACAGATGTAACTGCTCGCCTTGAATCAGGAGATATAGGAGCAGGCTTAGAGCTTATTGATAATACTACTACAGCCGTAATCCGAGCAGACAATGGTGTTCTTAAACTAAGCTCAGATAGTGCTAATGCAGCAGCAGGCTCTCATATTGAACTCCATGTAGACGGTTCTTTAGCAGCTGAAGTCCTCCCAACAGGTTTAGATGTTACTGGTACGATAAATGCTACTACTGCTATTGATACCCCTAGTATCGAAGTTACAACACTTAAAGCTCGTGACGGCTCAGCCGCAGGTTCTATTGCAGACTCTACAGGTATTGTAACTATTGATAGCGGACTTGCGTTACCAACTGATAAGATTATCAAGCTTGGCGATACCGGCGCTATGGAGATTTTCCATAACGGTACAAACAGTGTTATCAGAGAGCAAGGCCCCGGAGCTTTAAGTTTACGAGGAAACGAAGTAACTATTAAAAACTTTGGTGGAACTAAAACTCTTGCATTCTTTACACAAGACTTAGGCGTAGAGCTTTACTACAACAACATTAAAACTTTAGAAACTGTTGACGGCGGCGCTGCCGTTACTGGAACTCTTTCTGCTGGCATAACTACTATTGCAGGTGCAGGCTCTGCCAGTACAGACCCAACTCTTATTGTAGACCGAACCGGAACTGCTGATGGCGCTATCCTGAGTTTAAAGGCTGGTGGTGTTACTAACGCAAACTTCTTTTCTACAGGCGGTAACAGGGCAATCCTTTGTGACAGTACTAATAATGGTATTAAGTTTACCCCTTCGTCTATACATCCTAGGACTTCTACTAACGGCGCTTTAAATAACACTATAGATTTAGGTCTGTCTAGTTCTAAGTTTAGAAACGTTTATGCAAATGGAATAATCTTTGACGCTGTTGCAGGTAACGCAAGCAGCAATACCCTTGATGACTACGAAGAAGGAACTTGGACACCGGCATATACGGCAGTTACTGCTGCACCTGACGTTTCGTACCAAAATACTGGTGGATACTATACAAAAGTAGGTCGTTTAGTAACGCTTACTGGTCGTATTAGAACAGCTTCTGTAGATAACTCGCCCGGCGGTACAGACGCAGCCGGTGGCCTTAGGATTACAGGGCTTCCGTTTGTAGTTTCTAGTGATGTTGATGAGTTACAAAACGGCACTTTACATTGTGGGCAAATTAAAACTTTTACGTCAGGAAGATTCCCGGCGGGTGGCTATGCAGTTCGAGGTAGCTCAGAATTTGCACTTACACGACGAGGAAGCTCATCAGGTAACATGGTAAACCTAGATGCTTATAATGCAGGCGGCTCAAACTTTACACTAATTACCGCAAGTGCTTCAAACGAAATAGTCTTTTCAGCAGTATACTACACAGACGCTTAATTATACTTAGTGGATTCTAAGTACAGACAGGAGATAAAAATGAGTTTAATAAAAGAAACAATCGAAGATAAAATTGAAGTAGTAGGCCCTTACAAAGCTGTACAGGTACGTACTGCAACTGTAATTAAAGAAGACGGTGTAGAACTTAACCGTTCTTTTAGTCGCAAAGTAATTTCAGCGGGTGACGACTACAGCAGCGAGTCAACTGAAGTACAGGGCATCTGTGCAACAGTACATACAAGCGAAGTAGTTGCAGCTTACGCAGCTTACCAACTAGCCCAAGAATCAGAAGACTAAGGAGTAATCCATGACCGTTGAAGAAGGCAAAGAAGTAGTAGACATTGCAGCAGCATCCACAGGTGTTATGGCCTTAGCAACTTGGCTGCCGCCTATTGCTTCTGTCTTCACTATTGTATGGTTAGGTATTAGGATTTTTGAGTCAGAGACAGTACAGGGATTATTAAATAAGGAGAAATAATTGCAATTTTATATTTTGACATCGACGGATTATGGTGCACTTGTAAGACATTTTGACGCTGACCACAGTAATATTCAACCAGAAGATGCTGTGGTAGTTATAAACAGTTTAGATGAAAACTATATCGAAGCAGCTAAAAAGTTTTGCATAGAAAATAAAATTGAATATTATATTACAGAAAGCAACGGAACGCCGTCAAAAGGAAAAAACTCTGTACTAGATATTTTTGAAGAGTCTAAAAACGATTACTGCGTAATGATAGACGGCGACGATGTTTTAACTCCCCACGGCGTGTGGATGTATAAGCAACTGGCTAAATCAAAAACTCCTCCAGACGCAGTATGCTTGATAAATCAAAACTCTTTAAGAGTTATAGATGACAAAGTTGAAGCTATAAATCCTTTTACTGTAAGTTACTCTACGTTGTTAAGGTCTGATTACTATACAATGTTTAGAGAAGAAGTAGGATTAAGCCAAGAGAAGTCTATGTACTTCCAAGACTTACACTATAAGTTTTATACCCAACATCAAAAGTATTCGCAGGGTCGTGAAATGCACTGTCGTGTAACATGGCTCAGCAGGAAAGCAGCTAAGTTCAGATTCAACGAAGAGTTAATTATCGGTGAAGATACTTTACAAATGTTTAAGTTAAAAAACGAAGCAGTGCTTGGTAACTTAACTTTTTATTCTACAGACGAAAAACCTGCAACTTACTTGTACGACGAAAGAACCGCAGGGACTGTAATGGTAGAATCTCAGTTTGGTACTGATTATGAGTGGATGGACGCTTACTTAGTTGAGTTAGAAAAAATGGAAGAAGCTGGAGAGCTGCACGAAAACGTTAAGCTCCCGCAGCTCAGGATAGATTATCCAATTAATTACGTAGGAGAAGACTACAACTTAACTACTCCTTATGTACATAAAGTAAAAACGGTAGCTGTTAAGCTTCCTAGAAACGCTAAGAAAAGTGCTGTACAAAGAAACTATAAATTTTTAAAAACAATACAAAGCTCCACAGCAAAGGAACACATAAATGTCTAAATCAACTAGAGCCTCTAAAGCTTTAAAAAAATTACAAGCTAAACGTCTTAAACTTAATTCTGGCGGATACAGTGGTGTCGGTGGTGGTGGCGGCGCTCCTGTAAATGAAGTCATTGTAACAGGAAGCAGAGGTGGCTCCGGTGGTGGTGTAGATATGAGTGGCTACGAGCCTAGAGGCCCTTCGAGAGGCACTTCGGGTGGCCCCGGCCCTAAAGCTCCTTCAGGCGCAGGTAATTCTGGCGGGAAGAAAACTAAGTCAAAAAAGACAGAGAAGAAAAAGAAAAAAGAAAAAGAAGAACAAGAAGAGTTAGACGAAAAGCTAGGTAAGCCTAACGCTAATGACTACCCGGGTGGCAAAACAAGTAAAGCCTATAAAGACGATTTAGCTGCATGGGAAGAAGAAAACACTCCTAAAGATGCTGTGCTTGTAAGCGAAGGTAAAGATGGTTCAGCTCCTGTATATGAGTCGCAGCCTTTAGAACCTTTAGCTCCCTCAGAGCAAGAAACTCAACCTGAAGCTGAAGGCGCTGACGCAGGAAAAGAAACTGGCAAAAGCACAGGAAACGCTGACGCTCGTTTTGGCGACAACAACAAGTCAGTGTATGAGCAGAAGCCTCTTCCACAAAAAGGCGCACGTAAAGACAGTGACGTAGATGCCGGGCCTTCAGGAGACCCTGACTGGAGACCTTCTGGCCCCGGTGCTGTAGGTCAAGACGGTTCTACGCAGGCTGAATATGACGAAAACATGGACATGTCTGTTGAAGGCGAAGGCACGTTTGCAAAGCTTTGGTCAGGCATTAAAGACATAGCAATGATGTCTCCTACTATTAGAGTGGGGGCTTCTATTGTTGACGGCACTCTCTTTAATGACATAGGTGAGTTTATTGGCTCGTGGGATGAAAACCCTTGGAACCCTGCAAACTGGGAAAGCGGAGACCCACCGGAGTGGACAGTTAATCTGCCAGATGGCTCTGAAATTTTAAGTGGCGGTGGCTATAGTAATATGGGCGGAACACAAGGTAGAGGCGGCCCCGGTGGAACGCCTAATTCTACGGCAGGTCAATCTCCTGCCGGAAGCGCAATAACAAAGGTAAATAGTGTGGCAAATAATCAAGAAGAAAGTACAGGTTACGGTCGTTCAACTCAAACTGGTTCTGTAGATGGCGACAGAAACGTGGGCGAAGGGTCGGTTGATGTTGTAGGCAAGGGCAAATCTGGCGAACCTCTTGTAAAAGTAACTGGGCCGGGCTACAATACTCCAGAAGTTGAAGTAGAAACAAGTGGAGCTAGTGATATTATTCCAGATGCTCCAGACCCTAATACATATAGAGGCGGTCAAACAAGTACAGACTATCTTAAAGATAAGTATGAGTGGGATGAAGAGTTTGGTGATGCAGCAGAAAGACAAGCGCTTACTACAACTTCAGAAGAAGAGACTCAAACTCTTGACGATGCTTCAGTGCTTACAGCAGAAAGTGTTGTAGCTGACGAAGTCATAGCAGAACAGCAAAAAGAAGTAGACGAAGTTGACGCTATTACAGATAACACAGCCGCTAAAGTAAACGCCAAAACAGTAGGCACACCAGACGCTGTTGTAGGAGCTGAAGGCACAGTAAGCGATGAAGCTCAAGCAGAGTTAGATGATGCTGAACTTACAGAAAGAGCTGAAGCTGCTAAAAGAGACGAAGAAGCAGAAGCAGAAGCTCTGGCTAACGAAGTAGTTTATGATGTTAATAAAGCTTCTTATGTTAAAAAAGTAACTGGTGAAGAAGCTACTGTAGCTGAAACAGCAGACGCTGAAGCAAAAACTCGTGAAGCTATCACAGGCGAGCCTGCTCCAGACGGCGAAGCTGCTGAAATTATGAGTATGTATGAGTACAACCAGCTTGAAAAACGTAAGATTAGTAAAGACAACGTAGTTAAGAATCTAAGAAACCAAGGCTTAAAAGACGAAGAAATTGCTAAGCGTCTTGCAGATAATCCTCAGTTAATTGCTGATGAAATGGATAGCCTTCCAGAAGATATTAAGACTACTTTGTCTGGCTTGCCTCAAGAAGCTTTGATGAGTGCTCAGATGGAATCTTTGATGGCAGGTATGGAAGATGGCGAAATACCTGCATGGGCTAGACCAATTCTTGCTAAGGTTGAAGGTAATTTAGCTAAGCGTGGTATGAGTGCCTCTAGCATTGGTCGTGATGCTTTGTTTAATGCTATTATTCAAAGTGCTCTGCCTATTGCTCAAAATAATGCTGCCGCTATTCAAAACGCTACGTCTCAGGACAAACAAATTGCAGCAGACTTCTTGTCTAAGAATGCAGAGTTTGAGCAACAGATGAACTTAGCTAACTTGAGCAATGACCAACAGATGCGTTTAGCTAATCTGTCTGCTCTAAACCAAGCATCTTCAGACAACTTAAATGCCGCACAGCAAACAGAACTAGCTAATCTTAACAAGCGCTTGCAAACTAACTTACTTCAAGGTAAGATTGCTTCTGAGATGAACCAAGCTCAGTTAAATGCTGACCAACAACGAGCAGTTGTAAACGCACAAACTAATGCTGGAATTGATTTAGCTAAGTTTAACGCAGCTCAGCAAGTTGAGTTGACTAACAGTAAGTTTATGCAAACTATGGTAGCTAATGAGTTTAATGCTGACCAACAAGCCGCTATGCTAAACGCTAGTTCAATGGCTTCACTGGACTTAGCTAATCTAGATAAGAATGCTAAGCTTGCAGTTCAAAACGCACAGGCTTTCTTGCAGATGGATATGGCTAATTTAAATAACGAGCAGCAAGCAACTATATTATCAGCTCAGCAGAAACAACAAGCTATGTTAAGCGACCAGTCTGCGACAAACGCAGCTAGACAGTTTAACGCAGCCAATCAACAGCAAGCTGACCAGTTTATGCAGAATCTTAATACGCAGATTAGCCAGTATAATTCGACAGCTAACTCAGCTAGAAACCAATTCAATACTACTGAAAAGAACCGTATTGCAGCTTTAAACGCAGGCAATAAACTACAAGCTGAACAGTTTAGCGCACAACTCGAAACAGACATTGCAAAGTTTAACGAGACTCAAGACTTAGCACGAGACCAGTGGAACGCTTCAAACGCACAGGCAGTTGAGCAATCTAATAAGCAGTGGCGACGACAAGCCAACTTGTCTGATACCGCAGCGCAAAATGCTGCTAACATGCAAAACGCTCAAATGACTTTTAACTTAACGTCACAAGAGTTGACGCAGGTATGGCAGCAGCTTAGAGACGAAGCAGCATATATTCGTCAAGCTTTTGAAAATGAAAAGCAACGTAAAGCTCAATTAACTGCAACAGCAATTGGTAATGAAAAGATTGCAGAAAAGAATAGTGCAGACGCTTATAAGTGGGTCGATGAAGTATCTAAATAAACATCTAAATAACTAATTAAAACTAAAGGTATTAAAATGGGATTTCTCAGCAAAGCTTGGAAAAAAATTAAAGGCGGAGTTAAAAGCGCTTTCAAGAAAATTGGTAAAGGTATTAAGTCAGCCTTTAAAAGTTTTGGTAAATTTATGAACAAGATTGGCATTGTAGGTCAACTTGGCTTGGCTTTTATTCTTCCGGGAATAGGAGGGATGTTAGCCAACGGCTTTTCTGCTTCTATCGGCACAGCCTTTAAAGGTGTAACAGGGTTTCTAGCTAAAGGCGGTAAGCTTGCACAAACAGCGGGTAAAATTCTTCAGTCAGGCGCTAAGTTTGCAAAAGCAGGAACATCGGCTTTTAAAACAGTAACTGACGGAGTATCTAGTTTTTTAGGTGAGTTTACTAAAACTGCACTAAAGAAAATCCCCGGTATGGAAAAGATGTTTCCTAAGCTTGCTAATGCTTCGGATAGTTTTTTTGTAGACTCAAGTACAGGTAAGTCTGCTTGGAGCACAGTGCAATCAGGTATTGATAAAAACATTAACGCTATTACTGAAGCTTTTAATGGCGGTCTTGAAGAGTTTGGAAACGCTAAGAAAATATTTACAGCTAAGCAACAAAACGTTATTGACAAGGCTACAGGCTTAACTGGCGACGGAACTATTCCGGGACAAATTGGTAGGACTGGAGGAAGTCTTTTAGACCCTCAAAGCATGGAAGGCGGTATAGATAATATAAGCAAATCTTTTGAAAACTTTAAGCCTACCGGCGAAGTTGACTTTTCAAATCTGGGCGATGCTAAAGGCGGTATAAATAATATACAAAGCACTATAGACTCTTACTCAGGGACTGTTAAAAGCCCTATTGAGTTCCAAACAAAAGCTGTAGAAAAAACTTTTGGCGAGAAAATAGCTGCACTTCCCGGCGAAGCTGTGGACGCTGTAAAAGAAAAGTACACAGAGTTTAAAGACGGAAGGTCTTTAGGTCGAGCACTTACAGACGAAGCTTTAGATTATGGTGTTGAAGCAATTACAGATGTAGGAGCGCAGCTAAAACAAGATGTTACGACACGCTTGTCTCAAGAAGCCGGAATCGTAAAAGTTCCAGAAGCTCCTGTAAGCTACGGCACTTATGTCGAAGCTTATCAGTCTGCTGGTATTCGAGACTACGGTTCTCCTGAAATAAATGACCGAGCAATGCAGATGTCTATTAACCCAACATCTTACACGCAACAAAATCCTTATGGCTATGGTGCAAGTATCTATCAAGAACAAATGAATATTAGACGAGGAGGAATGGCGTAATGGCTACAAAAGAAGCTTTTAATTTTGAAGACTATCAAACTGAAAGAAGTAAAATGGGACGACCTATTCCCGGACAGTCTTTAACAAACGACCCTGATGCTCCTGCACCTTATGAGCAAGCCCCAAAGTTTACAAATATTCACGAGATTAATGAATACTTGTGGGACTTTGTAACTGATGAAGAAGTATATCCAAGTCTTATGATGGGACTGTCAGAAGGTGTGCCGGTAATGAACATGGTACAAACTATTCTGTTTAAAGAGTTTTCAGAAGGCACAATGAATCCTGACTTGATGCTTATGACTGCTGAACCCTTAGCTTATATGTTAATTGCACTTGCTGAACGTTTAGATATAGATGTTGAGATTGATTCAGAAGGCGCAGAGGATGAAGTTTTTGGAGCTAAGATGGAAGAAGACCGTTTAGAAACTCTTAGGAAATCAGCCAAGAACGCTAACTTCATACCGCAAGGTTTTGTAACTTCTGAGATGGAGTCTGAAATGGAAGCTCTTCCACAGCTAGATAGCTTGTTGTCGCCTCCTACAGAACCAGTACCTGAAGAAACCGAAGCTCCACAACAACCTAGCCTAATGGCTCCACCTGAAGGACAATAAACATGGAACAAGACTCAGTTGCATATGGACAAAGTTTACTTGCTGGTATTCGTGAAAGAAACGACAAGATAGCAAGAGACAATAAAAAAGACGCTAAAAGAAACGCTTGGAAAAAGTTAGGTATGCAAGTAGCTATTGGTGTGGCTAATAGTGCTTTAGAATCTAGACAACAAAAATTCTTAAATGACGAACAGTTGCTGCGGTCAAGAATGACAGTTAAGACTGGTTACGACCTAGCAAATAAAGATATTAAAATGTTTCAAGAAGCTGAAAATGAAAGTGGTGGAATAGAAGGCTTGGCTGATAAACAACTAAGAGAAAGCTTAACTGCCAAATGGCACGAAACTTATTCAAGTGGAAGTTACAGCCAAACTACTTTTAACGACTGGCTAACTACATCTGTTAAAGCTTTAAAGCCTAAAAGAGTAAAAGCTCTTGAAGATAGGTTTGCAGCTACGCAAGAGTATCTAAACTCAGGTAACACTGATGCGTATGTACAAAAACAAAAAGACGCTGCGCCTGATAAAACTGTGGGTGGTTTTATAGGTGAAGGAGTAAGTAGACTGTTTGGTAAAGACCCCGACGCTGATTTACACAATTTAATCAACGACAACATGGTTACAGAATCTAAACAGTTTCAAAAAGACTATGGTTCTGCTTGGAAGAAAACACGCAACGCTGTTCTTTCTAAGTATGTTGCTACTAACCTACCTACTGACCCCGGTGTTCCAGCTCCTGTTATAGGTGATGCTGTAGACATTTCTACTACGCATCCTGTTACTGGTGAGCAAGAAACAGTTAAAGGTTATCCTATTACAACACAAAGTCGAGTAAACGGTAAAACGGTAACTGATATAACAGTACACGTTATCGGCCCTAACGGTAGTTATGTTCCTTACAGTGCAGCAAGTCAAAATAGAAGTATAGATTTTAATACTGGCGCAAGTATGTTGACTAAAAACCAAGTTACATTAGGAGTACAGGAGTTTCATCAAGCACCGGGAGATTCTATTGCAGCTTTGAATAAAGTTTTTGGAGAAAGAATTTCAATAGAAACTGACGGTAAGCTAGAATCAAATAGCGATGACGGATTTGCAGACTTGTTAGTACAAAAGCAAGAAGCTTTTTCTCGTGGTATGGTTATGGCTGGCATTACTGCACGTAACGAAGGATGGGCTTCAGCAGAGATGGGCCGTAAAATATATCTTCAACAAGCTGTAGAACAAGCAGCGAATAAAGGAGGTGTAAATGCTTTTGGACATAATAATACGTTTGGGACTTTATTTGCTATAGATACGCTAGTTAGTAGCAGCAAGCTAACAAATGGTAAAACTTCAATGGCAAGACTTTTTGACGACAATACAAAACTTTATAACTCTTTAGTAGACATGGATGATGCTCAAAGAATTAATTTATTCAGCACAGTAGCAGGTGAGCGTGGAGTTAAGGGTAAGCCCGGATACAATTATTTTTCAGGTTCACTTAACGAAGACGTAGTTAAAGCTAAAATGGATGCTTTAGAGTTAATATTTAAAAACCCTAAAGACTTTGAAAGTTTTTCTCCTTCAGATAAAGTTAAAGCAGCCCTTACATATTTAAGCAATAATTCTGGCAATAGCGGTAATAATAATAATAATAATGAGGACTCTGATACCGATACAACAACAACAACTGTAAGCGGAGTTAAAAGTATAGCACCTTTAAGCCTTCCTCCTGAATTCGCAGGACACGCTAATAAAGAAAACAAAATAGATACAGATGGGACAAGAAGGGCACAGCGAAAGGAATATAGAACAATAATAAAAGCTTATAAAAACCTAACCGGCGACATAGAGAGATTTGACAAGTTTTCAAAGGATAGAACAAGTCAGGTAACTTTTGGTATGATAGATGCGCTAGAAAAAAGAATTAACACAAGGCAAAAAACATACGACGACTTGTATAATACTTACACTAAAAAATATGGTTATACTTTAGGCGAAGCCGAACTTGCAGATTTAACGGACGAAGAAAAAGAAGCATACTTTTCAACAGGCAAGCGTCCAGACCGCCATACTCCAGCTACATAATTTAAAGGACAAAATTTAATGTCAGATAATATATATCAACTTGCACTTGATTCTACTGCTGAAGGAATAACAGACTCTTCCATGACTGCTCAACAAGAAGAAGCAGTTCGAGAAGGAGCTTATATTCCATCACAGTATTCAGTAACAGATTATGAAAACGATGAAACTGTTTTAGCAAACTATGAAGTCCTTACAGACTACTTGGCTAAAACCCAAGGTGTAGGTCGTTATGCAATTGACCAAGCATCTACCGGGCAGACTGATGATGTTGCTGAGTATATGAGAGACTTAACAGCTCGAATAGGCGCTCCTATTTCCTTGGCTGCTTCTTTAAAAAATGCTCCAGAAGAAGTTAAAAGAGCTTACAGAGTTATGAAAACTCGTTGGGACAAAGCTTCTATAACAGGCTCAGGCGAAACTTTTGATGCAATTAAAGACTATGCTTCTGACGTAGTGTTTAGCCCTGAAGGTTTAGCAACTGTTGGTGGACTACTATCAGGAGTAACTACGTTTGGTGCAGGAACCGCAGCAACTGTAGCAGCTAGGCGAGCAGCACAGCAAGCAGGTCAAAACGCATTAACTAAAGCTGTTAAAGCTTCGGTAGCCGCTGCAACTAAAAATCCTATTAAAGCTTCTACGCTTGTTGGTACAGGTCATGGTTTAACTGCTTCTCACATAATGCAAGAGTTAGATATTTCTGCTGACATTAAAGGGAGAGAAGACTATAGTGCGTTAGAAACAGTTGTAGGTGGCGCAATAGGTGGTACGTTTGGTTTTGCACTTAGTAAGGGCGCTGGTTTATATTCAAACTCTAAGCATGGTAATAAAGCATTTAGAGAATCAACTGAGCCACGTAAGGAACTTCCTGCTCCTGAAGCCTCAAAAGCTTTTGACGAAGGTGTAGAAGGTGAGTGGATTCCTGCATCAGGCGGTTCTGTAGTAGATGAAGCTTTACGTATTAGCGGCCCTGAAGGTGCAACAGCTAAAACTGTAAACGGTACTGACGATGCGACTGCACGTACTTTTGATATGGATGATGAGGCTTTAGACGCAGCAGCTACAAAGTTTGCTGAAGATTTAGGTGGCGGTGAAGCAACTAAGAAAGAAATTTTAGCTCGCATTAGAGCAGCAGCAGATAACGAAACTACTGTTGAAGGCCGTACTAGCGCTATTAAACAAGGTCTATATACAGTAGCTTCAGATTTAACCGGAAACTTTTATGGCAAAGCAGCAGGCGTGTTGTCTCCAATAACTAAGTTTTCTGGGACTGCCGCACAACTACAGAAAAAACTAAGCCACGAGTTTGGCATTAAATATAAAATTCAAGACGAAGTAGTTGCAAAAGATTTGTCTGAAGTACAGCGTGAAGTTACTGGTAAGTTTAACGAACGTTTCCGTTCTATTGTGGATTCTCTTTCTTTGAGTGAGCTAGACACTAAACTTGCAACAGACATTAATGATGCTTTAAGTAAAAGCATGAGAAGCAATAAACCTCTTAAACATTCCGGGTTCGATGATACTACTAATGCAGCAATTAACAGAGCTGCTTTAGAAACTAGAGAGCTGTATAATGAAATGGGTGTTAAACTTCAGAGCATTGGCATTATTGATAAACTACAAGAAAACTATGTTCCTCGTATGTGGAGCCGAAGCGCTATTGAAAAAAATAAAAAAGGACTAATTGAAAAGTTTGTAACAAAAGCAGGAATGACTCGAACTAAAGCTAAAGCTACTGTAGAAAACATGCTTGATGTAAAAAATCAAGTAGACGCAGGTAGCGGTGGTGGACACTTCTTTAGTGCTAAGCGTAAGATTAATACTATCGGTAATGACGCAGACTTTGAGGAGTTTTTAAACAGCGACGTTCTTGGTTCTTTACATGCTTACACTTTCCAAGCAGGTAAGTCTATTGCTAAGCATCGTGTACTAGGCGTTAATAATTTTGATGACTTTAAAGGTTTTTATGTAAATCGTATTAGACAAGAAATGGAAGAAGCAGGCCAAGAGTTTTCACCTAAAATTGAACGACAGCTTGAAAAGCTTTATCGTTCTGCAACTGGTGAAGGCATGGAGCGTTACGGTAACAAAACACAGCTTGCTGTAGATGCTTATAGCTTTACAAACCGTGTGGCTCTTTTGGGCCTAGCAACTGTATCGAGTTTAACAGAAGTATTTTTGAACATTCAAAAAGCAGGTGTACGTAACTCTGTTAAAGGTTTTGCAGACGCTATGCAGCAGTCTCACAAGCGTATTACTAAAGACCTTGAGTCAGAGCTAAGGAACAAAAACGGCTTAACAGCTAACGAAGCTCTTAAAGAAATGCGTGACTTTAGTATTCACGTAGACCAAGCACTTGCTCAAGTTGGTGATAGACTTGCAGGCGACGAGTTGATGACTGAAGGCTTGCAGAAAGCAAGTAATAAGTTCTTCCGTTTAAACATGCTAGACCAGTGGACTAAGTTTGTACAGAATGTTTCTCACTCAAGCGGCAAGTCTCTTGTAAACGAAAACATTGAAAAACTTGCTACACGATATAAGGGAAAGCCTTTAGACAGAGATGGAGAAATACTTGCAGGCGAACTAGCTGAGCTGGGTATTGATTTTAAACAGGCTACTAAGTGGTATGACGGCGGAGCCAAACGAACCGATGATTTTTACAAGAATGATTTCTTGGGAGGCGTTGCACGTTACACAAACTCTGTAGTTCTTCAGCCTACTGCAATGTCAGGCTTAAAGCCTCTGCTGTTCTCTAACCCTAAAACTGCTGTGTTCTTTCAGCTTCTTAGTTATCCTGCGGCGTTTAGTAACACCGTACTGAAAGGCGCTGCTAAGTCTCTTATTAAAGCTCCTACACGTAACGGTGGTAAGATTGTAGCTGCCGGAGCTATTATGACTGGTATGGCTCGATGGACTAACTACTTACGTACTGGTGGTGAAAGTGAACGTGGTAAAGATTTAGATGAGATTTTAGGCACCGCAGTTGCTCGTTGGGGTGGTAATGGTTTACTGCTAGATAGTTTCCAACGTGCTCAAACTGCTTCTAAGTACGCTAAAAGCAACTTGGCTTATGCTACAATGCCTTTTGGCCCCGCAGCCTCAGATACGTTAAAGTTAATCCAACAAGGCATTATTCCAACAGTAGGCGGTAAAGTACCTATTCTTTCTGGAAGTTATTTTGGAGACACTTTAATTGGTGAAGATAATGTTCGTCGATACAAGGGTAGTTTAAGAGACGCACAGAAAGATGTATTTGGTGGATTCATTGAAGAGTTTGATAAAAAACCAAAAACGTTACAATTTAATGCTGGTGGCAAGGTAGCTGCTGAAGCAAGCTCTGCACTTTTAGGATTGTTTAAAAAGCCAAACGTAGCTCCAATAGAAGAATCTTTGCCGGTTGCTTTAAGTGGAGACATGCTAGGAACTTTAAAGAGTTCTACTAAAGGTCTTATTAACGACAAAGCTTTGCAGCAGACCGCTAATAAAATTGAAGGCGCTGTAGGTCTAGAGTTACAAAGCGGTAAAATACAACTTAACGAAGCAGTAGCAAGCGAGTTAGCAGAAGCTAATATTTCTACAATGCTTAACGCTAAGCTAGGCTATTTAGACGATGCAAAAAATAATAGCAACTTTCAAAAAGGTTTAAATGAATCAGACCCTGCTAAAGCTAGTGAAAATATGGCTGAGTACCAGAGAGATTTAGGCTATACTGACGACCAAATTTTTGCACTGCAAACGCTTGCAGAAACTAAAGATGTTGGTAATAGTAAAGATGTTCTAAAGCTTGCTGTGTCTTCTGAGCTTGAAAGCGTTAAGCGTGTTTACGAAAAAGTAAATATAAACATTACAGAAGCTGACCGAGCTGCTGCATCTAAAGCTAACTTTGATGAAGAAAGTTTAGACGCAACTCACGACTTTTTGACTGCTGTTATTAAAACTAAAGAGCCGCTTATCTCTGAAGAAGGTGCTCCTATTATTGCTAGAGATGCTATTGTTAAGATTGCAGCTAATGGCAACGTAGACTTTAGTAAGTTTAAAGCTCCTAGATTAGACGCTCAAGAAACCATAGCTGATAGTCTTACTGATGCTCAACGAACTAAAGCTTTGCAGAAGCACGTTGCAAAGTCAGATACTCAAGAAATAATTTATCGCTCTATTAAAACTTTTAAGACTAGCGAGTTTAATGTAGCATTTCCGTTTGCTAGAGAAATGGGAATGCACGGCGGGTCAGAAGGCGTTGCAAACACTATTAAGTTAAGAGATATGTTGTTTGATTTATATCCTGCTGACAGAGCTGCAAATATATATAAAACTTTTAAAAACTCTAAGCCTACAAAAACTCAGTACGAAAAGAAATTTGAACAGCTTAATCAAGTAGCTAAAGATAAGCACGGCTCAGATTATGTTCTTCCTGCAAATGAAATGCAAGCAGGATATATTAGTGCTCGTAAACCTTTAGTGTACAACGGAGAAACTATTGTAGACACTTGGGCTGGAGATAAAATTCTAGCTTCTAAGGATGGAATCAACGAGCTGCTTACTAACGTTGAAGATTCTGGCGGTAAAGTAACTAAAGCATCTATTGAACGAATGAAAGCTTTGCGCTCTCGTGCTATGGATATTCAAACTAGACCTAAAGAAACTTTAGTAGATGTATTAGAAACGGACTTAATGAAAAATGAGTTGAACATTGATTTACGCACAGAACTGCAACGATTTGGTTTTGATTCTGTTAAGTATAAAAATGAAATTGAGTTTGGTTTTAACGGAGAGTCGGAATATTCTTACATTCTTTTTGAACCAGAACAGTTTAAACTTACTACTTCAGCTAAGTTTGATGCGGCTGACCCTAGACAGAACTATGCAATTGGCAGCCTTGTAAGCGGAATTACAAAAGCTTTTGCACCTAAGAAAACTTCTGGATTCTACAGCGCAGCAGAGAAAGCTTCACAAAAACTGACAGGCTCTAAGCCTAAGCCGGGTCAAGCACATTTAAACGCTATGAAGAAAGACCCTAAAGTAACTGAAGAAGAACTAGACTGGACAGGAGCTACCGAAAAGTTTGGTAACAACAAGCCGGTAACAAAAGAAGAAGTTCAAGAGTTTTTCGGGCAAAGCGATTTTGATTTTGATGTTAATGTGGGACGGCACGTAAAAAGAAAAGAAACGGTAGACGAGGATATGCCTTTAGATGACTTATCAGACGATGCTGAGTTTGATTTATTTGACGACTGGCTGACTGAAAACAAACCTTTCGAAAAAGAAATGATGGATGACTTGCTTGATAGCGATGACCCAATGGCTTGGGATAGAATGTATGACGAGCTTATGGATGAGTTTAACGCAGGAAGCGCAACAGGAGGAGACTTTGTTACTATTCCAACGCACTTGGACTATGCTTTTGAAGGAGCCGATACTTTAAACTATCGTGAGTTAGTATTTTCACTACCCTCTAAGTTTAAGAAAGTAAACAAAGATTATAAGCATTCTCACTTTCCTGACATTGCAAACCCTGTAGCTCACGTAAGACTTGCAGATGCTGAACAAGTAGACGATGCGTTTAACAAAACTTTGTTAATAGACGAGATTCAGTCTGATGCACAGCAGGCGGGTAAAGCAAAAGGTTACGCAACCAGAGAAGATTATGATTCTGCAACAATGGAATCCGCAGAAGAATTAATTGAGAAAGTACCAGACCTACCGTTTAAATCTGAGAAACGTTGGGCTTTACAAGGTCTTCGTAAAGCTATGATTACCGCAACAGATGAAGGATATGACCAAGTTGCTTTAACTACAGGTCGAATGCAAGCTGAACGCAACAACAAAAACATAGAGGCTGGTGAAGGTAAAAAGTTCTTAGACTTTTATGACAAAACTTTAATGAAGCTTTGGAAAAATAACTTTGCTAAAAAGTATGGTGTTGAAATTAAAATGGTAGAGTATAAACAAAATGATAGTACAGTCACACTGCCTACGTTAGAAATTACAGACGCAATGAGAAAAGATATACAAAAAGGACTGCCTATGTTTGCTGAAGGCGGAGAAGTTATCTCAGCTCAAGCCCAACAAGTAGCTAAGGACGAGCCAGTTAGTTTATTGACTCAACCAAGAAAAGTTAAGCCTACTAGCGGTAGAACAATAGCAGCCCTTAGAGCTAACTTAAAAGGAGACGTAGCATAATGGAATTTAAATACTTTAAACTAGAAGACTTTAACTGCCAAGAAACTGGCGAAAACAAAATGAACGTGGACTTTATCCACAGACTAGATGAACTTCGGGAAGCCTGCGGGTTTCCCTTCATCATTACTAGCGGCTATCGTAGCCCATCACATTCAATAGAAGCACGTAAGGAGAAACCCGGAACACATGCCCAAGGTTATGCAGCAGACATCAAAGCGGTTGGTGGCAATCAACGATACGAGATTATTAAACAGGCGTTCGCCCTTGGCTTTAGCGGCGTTGGAGTGGCTCGTACATTTATCCATGTGGACGACCGGGCTATTCACGATGGTAAGACTCCTGTAGCTTGGTGCTACTAAGTGAGAGTGTTGCTTGCATTGTTGTTTGTTGCGTTGTCTGCAACAGCAGATAATCAACAGGACGGAAGTTTAAACACTTCTAATGTTGATTCTACTGTGTCCAGTAACAATACTACTACAGATGATTCTACATCCAATACGTACAATGGTGCAGGTGCGGGTAGTCCTATACCTGTAGGGTCTGCAATAGCGCCCTCTTATATGGCTAACGGGTCTGAAACATGCCTACAAGGTACTTCAGGTTCTATCCAGACTACTATGCTAGGATTCTCTAAAGGCTCTCACGTAGAAGATTTGAACTGTAATAGACGCAGGGATGCAAAGGTACTAAGCGACCTTGGGATGAAGGTTGCTGCAATTGCAAGGATGTGTGAAGACGTAAAAGTCTGGAGGTCTATGTTTGTCTCCGGTACACCCTGCCCTATACTCAACAACGGACAGTTGATTGTAGGTAAACGAGCCTTTTTAGTGATGAAGATGGAACCTGAGACTTACATACCGGACTATGGCACAGTTGAAAAGAAGCTTACAAGCAATCAAATATGGTATAATAACCTCTTAAACATAGGAAAAACAATCAATGAAGATAGCATTGACACTGATGATGAGTCTGTTAGCGATAAATTCCGTAGCTCAAGCAAATGAGTTAGACGATTTAGTACAGACTTCTGCACGAATTAGAGACAAGGTAGACTTAGGAACACAGTTAGTAGGCGCAGGGATTACACATTCGCACATGGGCTACGTTTCTGAAGAAGGAATATCTCAACAGGCTATGATAGATGCTGTTGAAGTTACTTCATACAACCAAGCTCTTGCAGGAATGGCTGCATTTAGTCCCTACGGAGACGCTCAGACGTTCTTAGAAGACAAGGCAGACCAAGAGATAGTGCTGATGAACCAAGCCGTAGACACCTTTACAGAAGCTGTAGTAGCTATCTCTACAGTCATTGAAGTTGCTGACATGGCTGAAAATGCACAGACTCCTAACGAGCAAGAAAACGTACAGGTCTACGTAGAACAAAACTACGAAGCTTTACAGCTAGACCAAACAGATGTTGATACGTATAACCAAAGCTTAGACAGCATCGAGACTCACGCAAACAATGCCGGTGCTTACATTGGTGTGTCGCAGAACAAAGAAGCTACACAGTTTCTACAAGACGGAGCAGCTTCAAACAACTCTACGTTCTTTGATGCAAGTCTTAGTTACGACAGAGGCCAACAGTGGGTTAAGGTTGGGTGGTTGTCAGGGAACGCTTCAGCAGTATTTATAAATGGCACTGGTGCTTTTAACTTAGACCTTTATGTTTCTGAAGAAGATGTATTCTTTGCCGGTGAAAACTCTGAATTTTATTTCAGTAGCCCAGCAAACTATTACGAGGGACAACAATGAGCCTAGCAGAAACAGAACTTAATATCGGTGGAACAAGCTTTAAAGGTGTATACATTGCTATACTGCTAAGCTTGGCTACTACTCTTGGTGGTGGTGTATGGACAGCTAGTTCATTATATAGCCGTCTTACGGCGGTAGAAGCCGTGCAAATACCAGACATTAAACCACTCGAAGAAACTGTAGGCTTAATGCAACAACAACTAGAGTCTAACGATGTCTCAACACTTGCGGCAAAGTTGGCTACACTCGGCACAAACATTGAGGTTGTGTTAGAGCAGCAGGACGATATGCTTGAAATTCAAAAACAAGTATATGACCTTGAGAAAGAAGTAGAAACAATGCGAACCACTGTTAAGACTGCGGAGCTAATGACAAAAGACTTAGAAGGCTTAGACACTAAGCTTAAAACAATTGACAGAGAGATAGAAGACCTATGGAATGGAATGGACTATCTATCTAACCCGCTAAAGTAAAGGAGTATATTATGCTTGGACAATTAATAGGGCCAGTAACCAATCTTGTTGGAGGTTACTTTAAAAACAAGGCTGAGGAGAAACAAGCGAAGCATGAAGCAAAAATGTCTGTAATACAGAATGATGCTGATTGGGAATCTAAGATGGCTGATGCGTCTGCGTCGAGCTGGAAAGATGAATTTTGGACTATTGTGTTAGCCATACCTGTGTTTATGATTGGGTATGCTATTGCGATGAATGACACGGATGTAATTGTAAGAACAAAGCTAGGCTTTGAAGCACTATCAGGACTACCCGAATGGTATCAGTATCTACTGTTTATCGCAATCTCAAGCTCCTTTGGTATACGTGGAGCTAAATCACTAATGAATCTAAGGAAATAAATATTATGGCAATGTACCCTCAGCCCGCAAAGAAAAAACGTCCGGCACCCGCAGGCCCTAAACAAAACACACGCACCCCTCGTAAGTCTACTGGCGGAGGCAACCCGCTTAATAGACCAGCTCCAAATCCAACAGGCGGAGTTGCAGGTGGCCCTTCAGCGCCTACACGCCGTTCTAAGCCAGCAGGCGGCTACGCTAAAAATAAAGCTAAGCCAGCAGGCTATGCTAAGTCTCCAACAAAAGCTAAGCCACGCCCCGGCACTCGACCGGGTGCTAAGCCACCTACAGCAGCTCAGAAAAAATATGCACAGCAGCAAACTGCTAAGTCAGCTTTACGAGCACAAGCAGCAAAAGCAAAAGCAGGAAGACCAGTATCATCTAAGAAGCAACCAGTTTTAAAAGGTTTTCCAAAAGTATCCAAGCCTAAGCCCGGTTCTCAAGCTGATAAAAGGATGAAAGGTAAAGCTGAATATTATAAAAGAATAGCTGAAAAAGCAAAAGCAGGAAGACCAGTATCATCTAAGAAGCAACCAGTTTTAAAAGGTCTTCCAAAATTGGGTAAGCCTAAGACCGGCGGCATCGCTATGTCAGAAGCAGCAAGAAAGGCTATGGCAGCTAGAAAAGTAGCAGAAGCTAAAAAAGCAGCAAGAGTTAAAAGAACTGGAGAAAGTCTAGCTACTACCGCTGCTCAAGTACGTGCTCGTAAAGAAGCCGCAGGTAAGAAAGCTTCAGGTACTCGTCCAAGCGCTAAGCCTAAAAGTGCTTTTAGAAAAGGAAGCCCAGCAAAAAATGCTCCTAGATATACTACTATGCCAGTACGTCCTCCTAAGCGTCCTAGCAAATCTTCACCAGATTCTTTTATGTATACACCCGCATATCAAAAAGCTTTAAAGGCTTATGAATCTTCTAAAGGTAAAGACTTAAAAGCTAAATCTTTTTTAGAAGGGCAACAGAAAAAAGCTATAGCATTTCAAAAAGTAGCAGCTAAAAAACGTGCGGCAGCTAAAAAGCCTCGAATGACTGGCGGCCCTCGTCGTCCGGGGATGGGACGTAGACGCTAATGCCAGCAGCTAAAAAGAAGTCTACGGTAAATAAAGCTGGTAACTATACTAAGCCTACTATGCGTAAGAATTTATTTAACAGAATCAAGGCCGGCTCTAAAGGAGGAAGAGCCGGTCAATGGTCTGCACGTAAGGCTCAGATGTTAGCTAAACAATATAAAGCTAAAGGAGGAGGGTACAAGTAATGGCACTTAAAAAACCACAAAGGTCTTTAAAGAAATGGACTGCACAGAAATGGACAACGGCTAGTGGTAAGAAGTCTTCAAAGACTGGTGAAGTATATGCACCCAAGAAGACCATTGCAAAGCTCAAGTCTACAGCGGCAGGTAAAAAGAAATTAGCCGCAGCTAATAAAAAGAAGCGTGAAGCTACTAAGAAAGGTAAGCAACACGCAAAACACGGACTACATAAGGGGAAGAAAAGATGACAATGTTTACAAAAACAACAGGCGTTCGAAGAAAGGGCGTTAAAGCTGGAAGTACACAAGGGCCAATGAGAACAGTGACCACTATAATTACAGGTGAAGCCGTTAAACGAAAGCCCAAGGCTGTTATGCCTAAAGGTGCAACAGTAGGTGGAGCAGTAACTGCATATGCTGTGAAAGAAAAGCCTATGTTTAAAGGAGCCATGCACAAAAGTTATAAAAGCGTACAAGACCTTAATAAAAAATTTAACCGTGGCGGAAAGGTATGTAAATAATGGCTGCTAAAAAAGACCCTCGACTAGCAAGAGCAGGAGTATCAGGCTATAATAAACCAAAGCGAACACCTAACCACCCGAAGAAGAGCCATGTGGTTGTGGCAAAAGAGGGTGACAAAGTCAAAACAATTCGCTATGGGGAACAGGGTGCAAAGACAGCAGGCAAACCGAAGGCGGGTGAGTCGGCTAAGATGAAGGCAAAGCGTAAAAGCTTTAAAGCCCGCCATGGTCGAAACATTTCTAAAGGCAAAATGTCTGCGGCATATTGGGCTGATAAATCTAAGTGGTAGGCTTCTGCGACTAGGTACTCCCAATCCTCTAAGACTTCAGCCATTGCCTTATGTTTTACAGCACTGTGTTGCTAATTACATTTAGTTCATTTTCAATCTGATTGTGTAGCGGCTCAAGCTTAGCTTTAGATTCTCTAATGATTGTACGCACAACCGACAACTCTCTACCGCTGAACAGCTCATGTAGTTTATCTTCGGGGAGACCACCCAGTTCCGTTAGGATGGCCCCCGAAGAAGTTACAATGACTTTAAAAGATATTAGATTAGCTTCCTTTGCTTTCATGTGTATCTCCTATACAATCTCACACGCACCGCCGGTACACGCTAATTCCTGTGAGCCGGTTGTGTTATCTTCTTGTTCAAAGTATTGTAGGTCAGTCCAGTTAATATCTTTGGGCATAGACTCTAGCAATGCTTTGTACTCTTCAGGACTAATGTCCTCATAAGGAGCTTGCTGATACGTATGTTCACTTACAGGCAACAAACTAATACCACTACACAAGTCAAAGTTATCCCAAATCCACTGAGCTACTTGAAGGAACTCGCTGTCAGTGTAGTATACTGTGATACTTGGCTTATGCTCACACCAACTGTTCTGGTACATCTTCCAAAGTTCTAACTGGTGCATTGCTCCTACGTCACTTACCGTTACGCTTGTCTCTGGTGCTTTAACCGGGAAGCTAAACACTGACGAAGACTCAGACATAACGTCATCTTCTACAGGAAATCCGGCTGCCGCCATAAAGACTGCAAGCGGGTCTTTCTTGTCTGAACGTACTCGGCGAATGTAATGCTTAGAGAACCGAGGATGGATGCCACTAGCACTATCGACAAGCTGAGATACAGTACCGCTAGGCTTGACAGCCGTAACAGCAGTAGACTGATTAATGCCAAGTTTCTTAGCCCACTTCTTATTGGTTGCAATAGCGACATCTCGTACACCTTCTAGTAATGCTTCAGTTTCAGGGTTGTTAGGAGTGCTCAACAGCTTGTTGTCCATGATGCCAGTCATGCTTACACCCAACAAAGCTTCTTCCTCTGTGTTCTTCTTCCAGATGTTACGAAGGTATCTGAAGTCAGTAAGCGTAGCTTGTAACGTGCCAATGATGGCGGCTACTTCTGCCTTAGCTTTCAAGGTTTCTTCTGTGTCGTTCTCTCGAACTACAATCTCTGAAAGGTTACAGAACTGATTGCTTCGTAGAATGATTTCACTGCATGGGTTAGTGCCGAAGTCATACGTTGGGTCTCTACGACCATTACGTGCTGCAATCTTCTGTGCTGCAACTCGACTGAACAAACCACGCTCACCAGACTTTGATTCATACAACGTCTGCATCTCATTCAAGAAGGCTTGGAAGTCTGGCTTCTCTGTGTAAGCTACGCTGTTGTTAGCCAAACGTCTGTGTCCATCGTTCTCCCACCATGCACCAGACTTAGCTTTAGCCATACGACCATCACTCAAGTTGGACAAGCTGATTAGTGCTGAACGTCTAACACCACCTACAACTACAATGTCTGCAACCTTACACACTACATCGTGACACTCAATAGATGTTAGCTTACGACCCTCTGCTTTGCGGAACACATCGACACAGAAGTGAAACAAGTCATCGAGTGGTTGTGGCCCTGAAGCTCTACCGCCAAACGTTTCTAGTCTTTCACCTGCACCTCGGACACCTGACATATCCCACTTAGGAATCTTACCGGCATACAGCATCGCAATCAATTCACGGAACGCTGATGCCCAACCTACCTTGCTGTCGCCCACTACAATCACACTGTCAGTCTTGTGGAAAGACTCTGCGACTACAGGCAACTTGGTAATGAAGTTACGTTCAACGCTGAACCCTACACCAGTACCACACATCAACACATACATCAGCTCGTCAAAGCTACGTGGCGAATCAATGGCTAGGTAACTACAGTTGAAACCCGCTACGTTGTCCTTGTCTAGTGCTACACCGGCAGTCATCAAGCATCTCATGCTCGGCATAACCTCTAGGCTATGTATAGCGTTGTATAATTTATCGGCCACTTTCCGGTCAATCTGACCACGGTTTGTCCAGAAATCTACATAACGCTGTACGGTTTCTTCCCAAGTCTCACGCCGACCTTCTTCTTTAATCCATCGTGCATATCTTGACTTGTGTATAAACTGTTGGTACTTGTCCATCTTTACTTCTCCAATTCTTCATGTGTGTTGGTAGCCACTTGCCAGCATTCTTTGTAAAAGTCTTTAATGTCTTGCCGGTTTTCCCAACATACCACAAGCGGTACATAGATTGGGGAGATAATAAAAAATCCAATTGTCTTTAGTCGTAAAATATTATTTGGTGTCATCGTTGTTACTCCAGTGATTTATTGTTTCGTTAATGCCGTAGCCTAAGCAAACGACTAAGAATGTAAAAAGAAGGAACTCTGCCATTACGCATCTGCCTCTTCGTATACATTGCCGATAGAGATAGTAAAGAATGGAATCTGTATAACCAGACCAGAGAAAGGCATCGTGTCAAGCTTTCCGTCTTTAACTGTCCATACTGGTCGGCTTTCAACAGACTCAACGTCCAACCCAATACCAAATCTTAGCTCAATACTCCAGAGCAGTCCCCATAAATATCCTGTCATCTTCTTTCCTTCTTGTTTGTTTTCGTTGCGCCTTCGCTTTCGAAGACCTCGTTTCTTTTTTAAATTTTTTCTTGCGGTCAAATCTATCACGCCTTTCTTCTTTCCTGTCTTCCATCATAGCCAACCTAAATTCTTTGCGTTGCTTACAATAATCATAAAGCATGTGAAGATATGGACAACCCACCAGAAGGTGCGGATACCTGCAACCATGTCCGCTTGGTGGTCTGTTTCTCCAACCTTCTCACCTAATGACTTAGCCCATATCCTCCACCACTTCATCCGCCAAGCGCCACTACTAGCTTATCCAAGTACCACTGAGCTTTCTGAACGTCCTCTAAGCTCTTGCCCTTGTAGCTATAACGCCACAAGTATTTCATACAATTGCCCTTGAGGTATCCTCGGAATGCGTCAGCACTCATAGACTCTTCGATAGCTTCGATGCACTCAATGCTTCCGGCGTTGTAATGTATCGGAGCATTTACAGGGTCAGGTTTATCGACTGAGGGATACTCTAACCACTCGTCGTTCTCTAACTCACTCCAACAACCTGCAAACTCTTCTATGTCATCTGGGAAAGCTGATTGTGGTTCAGGCTTAGTGCCATCGAATACTACCTGAGAGTTCAGCCTCTTCATGTAAGATTCAAACGTAGGTTCTCCGGTAGCGGCTACCTTGTCCCAGTCTTGTGGCGTTGCGTCGTTAATGCTCATTCTTAAAGTCCTCTCGCTTCTTAGCGTTAATCCATGTGTCCGGTATACTGTCTTCACTAAACCACCGGAAGTTATTTTTATCAGCCCACTCAGCATGAGAGCGTCGTGTGCCATCCTTTCTAACTTTGGCTTGGGGCATCGGGGCGTTGGGGTTAGCAAACAAAAACACTAACTCAATCTCAGGTGGTAGAACTTTTGATACCCAGATATACTTGCTGTACTCTGCGCTGTCCCAGAACCTGCCCTTTGCTTCGAGCAATATCTTTTTGCCATCTATTTCTCTCACGAAGTCCGGTTCGTATTTATGTTCGATAACATACTCAACCTTGTCAACGTGATGTTCCCAAGCATCTAGGATGCCAGAGTGAAGTTCATATTCCCAGTTAGAGTCGTAACCTTTTATCAGGTCTTTCTCAACTGGGCGCTTCACTCTCGCTTTCCTATATCCTTTCCGTACCTTTGCCAAATCGCCTCCTTGCGGATGTGGTTATCGTATCTTTATCACATCCTGAATATCTTTTAAGTGAATGTCCCAGATGCTACGCTTAGGGTCTCGTCGGTGTATCTTCTTGATGTTGTTCATCAGATGCCTAAGACTAAAGGCACTGTTGTAAAACTGTCCTTGCGCCCAGAGATGTGTCTGTTTGGGCAGCATCTCCTGCAAGTTACTATGTGTAACCTTATCTGCTTCTTCAGTGTTGAGCAGGCTCCTAACCCACTCAAGCTGAATACCGATAGCTTTGTTTCGTATGCGCTTACTTACCTTTCTGTTCATAGTATCTCATCTACCTTTGGTTCTGCCTCTACATGGGTTAAGTATTTATAGCCTGTAGAGTATTTGAAAGTTCTAAGTCCTTCGCCATCGTTGGCATCCTTGTGGCATTCGTGTTTATACTTACACCACGTACATCCTTTAGGCAATTGCATGTTTCCTTTCTTGCCATCAGGGGTCGGATTATAGCACATTTCAGGCGGCGTGTCAAGTTTTAATTCGTCTAGCAGTGTATTTATTTTTGTGTCAATGTTCGGCTTGTCCAAGTCATCGGGACAATACATACACAGCTCACCGCTTTCTTTGTTGATAACAAGGAAACCGCCCTCGTCTGTGCCTTCTGCTTTCTCGTAACCGGCAAGCTGTCCTAAGTAACCGAAAGGGTCATCGTCAGCCAGTGTGCCTTTCATAAACTTGTTGAAGGCAAACTTGGATGCAGACTTAACGTCTACTACCTGACCGTTAATCTTACAGTCCATGTGTCCGACAATGCCGTTGACTGTTACTTCCTTCTGTTCATCGGTGACGCTGTGTCCTGCCATTCGTACAAGCATAAGTACAATCTCTTCTAACACATGACCGTAGAGAAACTTAATCTGCGTTGCACCATCAACATCTCCACGACCATTAGGGTCACGCTTCTCAAACCACATCTGTCGGGACGGCTTACCTACGTTAGACATTCGTACAGTGAAGTCGGTGTCCCGCTTCCTTGGTGTTGCCCAATGTAGGATTGCTTCTTTCATTGAAGCCATCGTCAGGTCAAGTGCCTCCTCCGTTATTGGAAGAGGCTCACCCTTTGAAAGGTCTCCGAGTATCTTGTAGATGTCAGGTACTATAGTATTAAGCGGCTTCTGGTTCATCTTCTAACTCCTTGAATGCTTTGATTACATCAGAAGAGAATAGCTTCTGAAGATTTAACAAGTACATCTGGCTTGCTCTGTTGTCACCACCTGATACAGTCTTGAAACTATCTAGGCGCTTAACAATCTTCTTGAGTGTCTTAGTGTTGAACACCAGTGTGCAGTATTCATCATCATCAATACATAAGTTATGGAACCAGTAGTCCGACTCAGTAGCGTCGATGCCTGAAGGCTTACCATAAGACTTGTACTCAATGGCGATGTTGCCTGTCTTCATCCACATACCACGTTCTGATTTAACTTCTATCTTTTTACCTGTAAGCATCGCTGCAATTTTATCTTCACGAACTTCGCCGTATGCTAAGTCAAGGTCAAACTTCTTTCTATCTGCTTTAGTGGGTTTCATGCCAACCGTCTCCGACGTTGAAGTCCCCATCAAGAGGACAGTTTAAGTTTAAGTTTATACCTGCTTGCGCAATTGCTGCAACACCTAGTCTACCTACATCGTCAGCGGCTGACTCATGTACTTCAATCTGCCATTCATCGTGGACGTTAGCTACAAACTTAGCGTCTACTTGAAACTTATCAAAGTAACCTTGAAGAATAACTAACGCCTCCTTCATAACGATTGCACCGGCTGACTGTAACAGTGTGTTGAGTGCAGCATGTTCTGACCGTACTGAAAGCTTACGACCGTCGAGACCCTTTAGGAATCCTCTTTTAGCTTCTCTCTGTACTCGTTTGATAAGAGCCGCAAATGATGGGAGACTATCAAGAAATGTGTTTCGCAGTTGTCTACCTCTTGCCTTACCTTGCTTAGATACTGACCCAAGCTTTGCATCTCCTGCTCCGTAAAGCAATGCATAGATGAAAGTCTTTGCCTGATTTCTTGATTCAAGTCCTGCAAGTTTTTGGTTAGCTGTGTGAATGTCGCCGTTGAGGATTTCATTTGTGTACTCCTTGTCGTTCATATAGTGTGCAAGCATTCTAAGTTCTAAGCCTGAAGCATCAATGCCTACCAGTTTGTTGCCGGGCTTTACAGTCCAACAAGACCTACAGTCTTTACCGTAAGGTGAGTTACTGCTAGGTATCTGAGCCATGTTAGGGTGGCTGTGAGTCATACGTCCTGTGACTGCACCGTTGGGATTGACATAACCTCGCACCCTGCCGTCAGGCTCTACCGCTTTGAGCCAACTGTTTACCTGAGCCAAACGCTTCTGAAGCATTAGATACTTAGCAATCAGTGTAGCTTCAGGAATATCCTTAACTTTATTGAGCGCACCTTCATCAACAATAGGTTGACCAGTAGGTGTAAAGTTCTTAGGAACCCAACCGGCTGCAACCAAGCGCTCACCGATTTGTTTACGAGAGCCTAAGTTAAACTCAGTGTGTGTCTCTCGTCGTACTGGCTTGTCGTTGAGTAGCATTTCTTCGTACTCTTCGTCAACCATCCTGACACCTTTGTCATGCTGGTCTTTAGCAACCTTGGCAAGCTTACCTGTCTTTGTGTACTGAGGCTTGAGTATCTGTACCTCGATAGCAGGCTTGAAGGTCTCATGTACTTCTGACTCTGTAGCTGCAAGCTTCTCTTGAAACATTGCAACAAGCAGCATAGCTTTCTGCATGTCTAACTCAAAGCCGTTGCGTCTTTGTTCATCAATAATCTTAGCAACACTGTGCTCTAGCTTTACTGATGTAGGTGTGAAGCCTCTGCTTTCTTTGCGTAGTTCCATGTACACCTTAGTGTTAAGCTCAACGTCTCGCTTACAATACTCTAACATCTCTGGGGTGTATGTATCCCACGCTTCTTCTTGCTCACCGAAGTCACCCTTGTTGAACTTGAGGCGGTAGCCCCATGACTCTAAGCCGTGGCCTCCTTCTCTGGATGGCTTGAACAGTCGGGATAAAACCAGTGTGTCTACAATCTTCTTGTGGCTGAGGTCAACGTTTGTTACCTTCTTGAGTGCAGGGATGTCATAGCCGATGATGTTGTGGCCTATGAGCTTGTCTGCATTCTTGAGGAACAAGTAACCTGCTTCGAGCTGAGTGTTGTCAAACGTAAACACATCCAGAGTGTCTACGTCTTGAGCAACAATACAATGTATCTTCGTGGGGTCAAGGCCATCAGCCTCAATATCAAATACTATATTCATAGCTCGTCTCCGTCAAAGGCTTCATAGTTATCACCGTCATCTACTTGGTTAAGTCTACCAGTCACAGCGTCATAGTGTAAGCTACAAGCTAACCCTACCTCACCAGTGTATCTGGACTTGAGCACCCTGACCTTAGTGGTCGAAGCCTCAATCTCGTCATCTGATTGTTGGTTACGTTCCAAGCCGATAACACAATCACTCAACTGTGCAATAGACTGTGAACCTCTGAGGTGTGAGAGTCCAGTCTCGATACCGTTCTCATGTCCCTTGTTGCCATCAACTCTACGGAGGTGGGATACAAGTATCATACCTGCTCCAGTCTCTTCTACAAGGGAGCGAAGTCGGTGCATGATACCGTCAATCGCTTTACGTTCGTCGCCTTCTAAGGCTTGAAGAACTAACATGTGAAGGTGGTCAACTACAACCCACTTACAATCTAAACCTACAATCAAGTAGCGAAGCTTACTGAAGATGTCTTCGAGGCAGGTAACACCGAGGTGAGCATGAATCCAAACTCGCCCTTCGTTGCTGCCCATAAATACCTTGCGGTAATACTCTTCTAGTTTGTCATCGCCTAACTCGTTCTTAACTTTGTCTAGGTGTAACTTAGCGTTGGCTTCGACAGCCATGATACCTTCTGCTGTTCGCATCCAGTTTTCTTCCAGAGCTACAATACCTACGTTGTCTTCTGTGTTATTGATGAGCCAATGTTCTAGCTCTCTGGTTACAGAAGACTTACCGAGACCAGTGCCGCCAGTCAGTGTAACTAGCTCACCTGCTCTCATGCCTTCTAGCTTACCGTTCAGACCAGACCAAGGATATGGTATGGAAGGCAGCTTCTCTGAACGCAGACGTTTGTATTCGTCTAGCTGATTGGATAGGTTCATAATACCTGACGGTGTATAAACCTTAGCATCCCAGAATGCACTGACAAATGCTTGATGCTTATAAGACTTCAACATATCGTTGGGGTCTTTGTAACCTTCAGGCAGCGTCATCAGCTTAGCTTTGTTGGGGGTCAGGAGCTTAGCAATTGCTTTGGCTCCGTCCTTACCCGGCTCGTCACTGTCGAAACATAACACTACTGTGTCGAAAGATTCAAGAAACTCTAAGCTATTCTTAACATCACGAGCACCTCCTTGTGCTCCAGACTTTATACTTACAACAGGCCACTTACTTCCGAGTAGTTCGTATGCCGCCATAGCGTCACACTCTCCTTCTACAACTGTAATGAACTTACCGCCTGTCTTAAACAACTGCTCTCCGAACAGCCCTGTCTCCTTTGATTCGCCAGTCCAAGCAAACTGCTTGTTAAGCTTCCTTATCTTTGTAGCTACCTGCTCTCCCTTGTGGTAGTATGGGTAATGGTGGCTTGTCACATCACTGTTGAGCATCGTAGATTTAACGCCATACTTCTTGGCTGTTTCTAAACTGATGCCTCTGTCCGATAGAGCATTGTAGCTTGAGCCATTACCTGTTCCTTGATACTGTGTAAATTCCATTACTGTATCCTGTCTTGGGGTTTGCACTTCCGTTGTGCCGTAGTCTTTAAAATACGTATTGCAACTGAAGCAATACGCTGACCCATCGTCGTTCTGACTTACTGGGTCACTGCCGCCACAATCATTGCACGGCAGATGGAATTTTACAAACGGCATGAGTCACCTCTGGGTTAGCCTTCGATTGTAACTTCCGTGTCATCTTCTTCAGTGATAGCTTCATCCGTGAGCTTCGCTTCAAACAGTTGTTGGATGTGTGTTGCTCCGGCTTGGAACAGCTGCACCCTGTCATTGTACTGACGTACATTAATCATTGCTTGCTGTAGCAGGGAAAACAAACCCTGCGCTTCTTCGTCAAGCAAATCAACATCATAACTAACGTCGTCTTTCTTATATACATTCATAGCCATTTTAGATTTCATCTCCCATGTCATCTTCTACATCAAATTCTCCGCCATCTACTGTACCGACGGACACTAAGTCGAGAACCTGCATAGCTTGGAAGTCGAGACCCTTGAAAGTCTTACCCTTCCACACTGATTCCCATTCTTTATACTGCACCTTGACCTTTGAACCGTTGCCGACTCGTTCGTCAATTGGATTCTTGCTGCCATCTACTAGCTTAGGTGGCTGTCTTACCATACCGTTAGGGCCATTGACCTTACGCTTGATGACTAGAGCTGGGCCTTCGTCCATGTCTTTTACTGTGTGACCTTGGGCTTTGAATGACTCAGCAGTCTCGTCATCGACTACTAGATTTACTGTGTACACTGGTTCGTAAGTTGTGTTCGGGGTAGTTACGCTTGCCCAGTATGCTGTTCCTGTTAGAATTGCCATAATAATATTTCCTGTTGTTGTTTAAATGATGCGGCATTATACCACAAGTTGTAACGATTGTAAAGTTTTTTATGAATAATCTTTTGATGTTTCTGCAATGAGTGATAGTGTTGTGACAACCGCAAAGACAGGCAGTGTTGCATTACAAAGCAACAGTCCAACCACTATGCAAGCTGTCGTCATAAGTCTTTGCTCTCGTCTACTCTTTCTTTAACAAAGATACCGTCAACCATCTTGCCTTTGCGGTGTCGAATGTCTTTGAAAGCGTGTTCCATACACTCATGCAGTGTTAAGTTATTGCGGTGAGCTAAGTTGATTAGCACTACAATGATGTCCCCAATGTCATCAACGATGGGCTGACTCTTCATAATGTTAAGTCTTAACTCTTCTACTTCTTCAAGAAGTTTCTCAAACTGTTGGTGGTCTGTAGAACCTTTAATCAGATTACGATTCTCATGCCACTGAATAATTCTATTCTCTAATGTAAATGCTGTACTCATTCTTCGTAGTCCTGTTCGTCAAAAATAAATACTTCGTAGATGTTATTCCATATAGCATTATCAATGCTTGTTGTTATGGCAATAGTTGTCGGGTCATCGGTGTGTTTAAAAGCTTTAGCGTATCCACTCTCGATGCCGCTTTCAATTGCCGCTTGTAATATATTTCTAGTTCTTGCCTTCATGCTATCAGTCCTCTGTAAAGTAATATGAACATTGCAGTAACCAGACTTCCGGCAATAACTCCTCCGGCAAACAGTACCGATAGTACAAATGCCCTACCAAACCAGTTCAATTCTTTTAATTCTATATGCTTTTTGTTTATCCTCATAGTCGTAAGCTACTCCACTGTCTAAGTTTGTTTATTTTATTTTGATATAATGTTTTAATCTCTCTAGTAATTAAGCCGCTTGAATCTGCTAACTCTATCATCACTTGAACGTCTGCTATCTCTTGGTGAAAGTCAGCCATGAAGTCTGGCTTCTTGCCTGCCCTCAATATCTTAGAGCAGCTTTGTGTCAGCTCGGCACACTCTTCCATGAGTATGACAAGTATTTCTTTTTCCTGACCTGTTAAATCTTTATTCATTATGCCGCCATCTTGGTGAAGTGTGAAGCTACTTTAGCCTGTCGGCTGCTTTGAACAGATGCCATGC